>Ga0154717_1109_pt3 | contig 40856 bp, 31 predicted proteins | sample Rifle2008BG16ft_FD_105725 | JGI IMG/M metagenome (GOLD analysis project Ga0154717, IMG submission 105725) | Betaproteobacteria bacterium RBG_16_64_18
TTAGCTCACTTCCTTATTTGAGAAACACGGATGTCCAGTGGGATCGAATCAATGTCGTCGATCTACCAATAATGGATATCGCGCCCGAGGAGTATGGGCGTTACACGGTGAGGCGAGGCGATTTGCTGGTCTGCGAAGGTGGGGAGGTTGGTCGCTGTGCTATTTGGTCTGGTGAACTTGAGACGTGCGGTTTCCAGAAGGCGCTTCATCGCCTCAGGCCGCGCCAGAGCGAGCGCGACGTGCCACGTTTCATGTACTACGTGCTTCGAGTCGCGGCCAAAGGTAATGCGTTCAACGATGGGCATCAAAGCACCATCGCTCATCTGACTGGCGATAAGTTGCGGGCATACCGGTTCCCGTTCCCAAGTGCGCAAGAACAAGCCGATATCGTCGAATACCTTGATCACTCGGTCCTTGTCGTAGAAGACGTGATTGTCTCAGCGCAAAACGAAATCTCCCTGCTCCGCGAATACCGTACCCGCCTGATCGCCGACGTTGTGACGGGCAAGCTGGATGTGCGTGTGGCGGCGGCCAACCTGCCAGACGAATCCGATGAACCGGAAGTGCTCGACAATAGCGATACGCTGGCCGAGGGTGACGAAGACACCGCTGACGGCGATCTGGGAGCTGCGTCCGAGGAGACGGAGGCATGACCACGGATCGCCATTCCGACTACCTCGTCAGTCTGGTCCGCGAACTGTGCAAGCTTCCGCGCGAAACGGAGTGGGTGGAATTCAAGCTCAATAACGCCGATCCGCAGAAGATCGGCGAGTACCTGTCTGCGCTGGCCAATGCGGCGGCGCTCAATGGAAAGGCCTTCGCCTATCTGGTGTGGGGCGTCGAAGACGAGACCCACCGTATCGTTGGTACCAGCTTCTCACCCGCGGCAACGAGGAAAGGCAACGAGCCGCTGGAGACTTGGCTGCTGCGGCTGCTGACGCCGAAGATTCACTTCCGCTTCCATGAACTGACCATCGATGGCGCAACGGTGGTGGTGCTGGAGATCGGCCGCGCGTTCCGCCATCCGGTGCGTTTTCAGTCGGAAGAGTTCATTCGCATCGGGACAGTGAAGAAGCCGCTGAAGGAGGCGCCCGACCGAGAACGGGCGCTATGGCGCATCTTCGACCAGACTTCTTTCGAAGAGCTGATCGCGGTCGAGCGCACCAGCGCCGACGAGGTGCTGCGGCTGCTGGACTATCCCGCTTACTTCGACCTGCTCGAACTGCCATTGCCAGCCAATCGAAACGGTATCCTCAAGGCGCTGGCCGATGACGACTTGATTCACCCATGCGAGGCGGGCGGATGGGATATCACGAACCTCGGGGCCGTCCTGTTCGCCAAGCGGCTGGATGACTTTCGCTCACTCCGGCGCAAGGCGATGCGGGTGATTCAGTACCGCGGCACGAGCCGCGTAGAAACAATCAAGGAGCAAGTCGGGGGCAAGGGTTATGCCAGTGGATTCGAGGGACTGATCGACTTTATCAACGGCCTGCTGCCTTCCAACGAGGTGATCGGGCAGGCGCTGCGCAAGACCGTGCCGATGTTTCCGGAACCGGCGGTGCGTGAACTGGTGGTCAACGCGCTCATCCATCAGGACTTCTTCGTTACGGGCGCCGGGCCGATGGTGGAGATTTTCGCCAGCCGCATCGAGATCACCAATCCCGGCGAGCCTTTGGTGGACACGCAGCGCTTTGTGGATACTCCGCCGAAGTCACGCAATGAGAAACTGGCTTCATTGCTGCGGCGGTTCCGCATCTGCGAGGAGCGCGGTAGCGGCATCGACAAGGTTATCCGACAGGTTGAACTGTTCCAGTTACCCGCGCCAATCTTTGAGGTGCCCGATGGATTTACCCGGACAGTGTTGTTTGCCCATTGCCCGCTCAACAAAATGGACAAGGCAGATCGGGTGCGTGCGGTTTACCAGCACGCCTGTCTGCATTATGTGACGCGGGTGCATGTGACCAACACATCGGTCCGGGAACGCTTTGGCATTGAGCCGAAAAATAGCGCGGTTGCGTCGCGCCTGATCCGTGAGGCACTGGAAGCGGGGTTGATCCGTTTGGTCAATGAGGACGCAGCCGACAGGCTGCGTGCCTATGTTCCGCATTGGGCTTGAGGATTTAGTTGATGGGTAGTTGATAGGAGGTCCGTTTTGAGGACGCATATGAAATCGTTATTTAATAAAAACAAGCAGTTGCAAATAATGGTTTGGTTGATGGGTAGTTGATGGAATGGGCCGAATGACTACGGACACCAGCGAAAAAGGCCTGGAAAGCCTCATCCTCGAGGCGATGACGGGTGTGCCCGGCGGCGTGGATTCAACGCAGGCCGGCGCGCACAAGCCGCCCACGCCTCATGGTGGCACCGGCTGGTTGCTCGGCAATGCGCAGCATTACGACCGCGAGCACGCCCTCGATCGCTATCAGCTCCTGTCGTTCCTGCAAACGACCCAGGAATCGGTATTCGAGGCCCTGGCACTTGGCGTGGATGGACCGCCACGGCTGAAGTTTTTCGCCCGATTGCAGGGCGAGATCGCCAAGCGCGGCGTGATCGACGTGTTGAGGCACGGCGTCAAGCACGGGCCGCACCACGTCGATTTGTTCTACGGCACACCCACCCCGGGAAACGAGAAGGCAGCGGAGCGATACGCTCTGAACCGCTTCAGCGTCACGCGCCAACTGCGCTACAGCCGCGATGAGACACAGCGTGCGCTCGACATGGGCCTGTTCATCAACGGCCTGCCAGTCGCCACCTTCGAGCTGAAGAACAGCCTCACCAAGCAGACGGTGGAAGACGCGGTGGAGCAGTACAAGCGCGACCGCGATCCGCGCGAGAAGCTGTTCGAGTTCGGCCGCTGCGTTGTGCACTTTGCGGTGGACGATCACGAAGTACGTTTTTGCACGCATCTGAAGGGCAAGGGCTCGTGGTTCCTGCCGTTCAACCAGGGCTGGAACGACGGCGCGGGCAACCCGCCGAACCCGGAAGGACTCAAATCCGACTACCTGTGGAAGCGTCTGCTCACGCCGCGCGGGCTGACCGAGATCCTCGAAAACTACGCGCAGGTGGTGAAAGAGAAGAACGAGAAAACCGGCAAGACGAAACCGACGCAGATCTGGCCGCGTTACCACCAGCTCGACGTAGTGCGCCGGCTGCTGGTCCATGCCGGCGTGCACGGGGCGGGCCAGCGCTACCTGGTCCAGCATTCGGCGGGCAGCGGCAAGTCGAATTCCATCGCGTGGCTCGCGCACCAGTTGATCAGTCTGAAAAAGGACGACACGGAGGTATTCGACTCGATCATCGTCGTCACCGACCGCAAGATTCTCGACAAACAGATCCGCGACACCATCAAACAGTTCGCGCAAGTGAGCGCGACAGTGGGCCACGCGGAGCATTCGGGCGACCTGCGCGGGTTCATCCAGAGCGGCAAGAAGATCATCATCACCACGGTGCAGAAGTTCCCCGTCATCCTGGACGAGATCGGGAGCGAGCACCGCGGGCGCAAGTTCGCCATCATCATCGACGAGGCGCACTCCAGCCAGGGCGGCAAGACCTCGGCGGCGCTCTCGATGGCGCTGGCCGAAGGCGGCGCGGAGGAGGAGGACGAAACACCCGAGGACCGTATCAACCGCATCATGGAAGCGCGCAAGATGCTGCCCAACGCCAGCTACTTCGCCTTCACCGCCACGCCCAAGAACAAGACGCTGGAGCTATTCGGCGAGCCGGACCCGCAGGCCGACGGCACGGTCAAGCACCGGCCCTTCCACAGCTACACCATGAAGCAGGCGATCCAGGAGAACTTCATCCTGGACGTACTCAAGTACTACACGCCGGTCAACAGCTACTACAAGCTGGTCAAGACCGTGGAGAGCGATCCGGAATTCGATACCAAACGGGCGAAGAAGAAGCTGCGGCACTACGTGGAGAGCCACGACCGCGCCATCCGGCTCAAGGCCGAGATCATGGTGGACCACTTCCACGAACAGGTGCTGGCGCTAGCCAAGATCGGCGGGCAGGCGCGGGCGATGGTGGTGACCAGCGGCATCGAGCGCGCCATTCAGTACTTCCATGCCTTCCGCGACTACTTGAAGGAGCGCAAGAGCCCGTACCGGGCGATCGTGGCTTTCTCGGGCGAGCATGAGTACGGCGGCGCAAAGGTCACCGAGGCGTCGCTGAACGGCTTTCCGTCGAACCAGATCCCCGACCAGATCGCCGAGGACCCGTATCGCTTCCTGATCTGCGCCGACAAATTCCAGACCGGTTACGACGAGCCGCTGCTGCACACGATGTACGTGGACAAGGTGCTGTCGGGCATCAAGGCGGTGCAGACCCTGTCGCGGCTCAACCGCGCGCACCCGAAGAAGCACGATGTGTTCGTGCTCGACTTCATGAACGACGCCGACACGATCGAGCTGGCGTTCGCCGACTACTACCGCACCACGATCCTCAGCGCGGAAACCGACCCGAACAAGCTCCACGACTTGAAGGCCACCCTCGATGGGTACCAGATATACGCGCCGGAGCAGGTGAGCACGCTGGTTGACCTGTACCTGTCCGGTGCCGACCGCGACAAGCTGGATCCGATCCTTGATGCGTGTGTGGCGACCTACAAGGAGCACCTGGACGAGGATGGCCAGGTGGATTTCAAGGGCAAGTCCAAAGTGTTCTGCCGCACCTACGGCTTTCTCTCGTCGATACTGCCTTACACCAGTGCCGATTGGGAAAGGCTATCGATCTTCCTCAACTTCCTGGTGCCCAAGCTGCCCGCGCCGATCGAGGAAGACCTGTCGAAGGGAATCCTCGAAGCGATCGACATGGACAGCTACCGGGTCGAGAAGCAGTCGGTGGCGAAGATTCTGCTCCCCGATGCGGATGCGGACATCGAGCCGGTGCCGACCACCGGCGGCGGGCGCAAGCCGGAGCCGGAGCTGGATCGGCTGTCGAACATCATCAAGGCCTTCAACGATCAGTTCGGGAGCATCCCCTGGACCGACAGCGACCGGGTGCACAAGCTCATTACCAAGGACATCCCGGCACGAGTCGGGGCCGACACGGCGTACCAGAACGCCAGGCAGAACTCCGACAAGCAGAACGCGCGCATCGAGCACGACAAGGCCCTGGCGCGCGTGATGACGGCGGTGCTCAAGGACGACACGGAGTTATTCAAGCAGTTCAGCGACAACGAAGGCTTCAAGAAATGGCTGACGGATACCGTGTTCGGACTGACATACGGGTAATCCCGAGTTATGCCCGTTTAAGCCGGCGTATTCAGCGACGGCCCCCTTCCAATCAATCCAGCTCGATCAGTAGATCCTTCGCGACGGCCTGGATCCGGTCGCAGTCGGCGCCAAGTCCATTGCGCGACCCGGCGTCACCACGCCTGATAAACCCCTCAGCCGCGCCGCCTACCGACCGCCAATGCCCAGCTCGGGGATGAGCTTGGCGTAGCGGTTGCTCTGGTCGTGAATGTAGGCGGCGAACGCGTCCGGCGTCATGGGATCGGCGATGTCGACCGCCAGCGTAACGAAACGGTCGCGGACCACCGGCTCCTTCATTGCCTTCTGCACCTCCGCATTCAGCCGCTCGAGAATGGCGCGCGGCGTGCCGGCCAGTGCGTAAAGGCCGAAATACGGCCCGCCGTCCACGCCCTTGATGCCCGACTCCTCGAGCGTCGGCACATTCGGGTAGTCGGGGTGGCGGCGCGCTCCGGCCACCGCCAGCATGCGCAGTTTTCCCGACTTGACATGCTGCAGGCCCACGCCGGGATCCAGGGCGAGGTCGATCTGCCCGCCGAGCAGATCGTTGAGCGCCGGTCCGGCGCCCTTGTACGGGATATGGTTCAGCTTGATGTTTGCCTCGCGGTTGAACACCTCGGTGGCGATGTGGGGTGAGGTCCCGTTGCCCGGCGTCCCGTAATTCAGTTTGCCCGGATTGGCGCGCGCGTGGGCGAGAAATTCCGCAAAGTTGGCCGCCGCAAGCTTCGGGTGCACGACCAGATAGAGCGATACGCGGCCCGTCGGGACAATCGGCGCAAACACCTTGAGCGGATCGAGATCTGGGCGGCGTACCAGATGCGGCGCGATCATCGTAGTGCTGCCCGGGGCGTAGAGCAGGGTGTACCCTTCGGCCTCGCCTCGCGCAACGGCTTCGAATCCGATGTAGCCGTCCCCGCCGGGACGGTTTTCCACCACGACCGGCTGGCCCAGCGATTCGGAAAGGCGCACGCCGAGCACGCGCATGGTGAGGTCGGCGACACCGCCCGGAGCCACGTTGACGATCACCCGCAACGGTTTCACCGGCCAGGTCTGCGCCTGCAACGTGGCCGAAAGGCACAGGGCTGTGAGCAGCAGGAATACTCTTGACATGGGTACCTCCGCGTTGATTTAAGTGTACGGCCTCCAAGATACGCGAAAACCGGCTTGACCAGGACTTTTGCTCGAATTCCGCCCGCATTGCGGGTCCTTCCAGCGCATCGCGGTGCGTTCAGGCTGCCACCCACGGCGGAGTTACCCCCTAACCGTCCGTCTCATTCACTCCAGCTCGAGCAGCAGATCCTTCGCGGCGACCGTCTGACCGGGTTTGACCCAGACCTGCGTGACCAGCGCATCGCACTCGGCGCGCAACATGGTCTCCATTTTCATGGCCTCCAGCGACACCAGCGGATCGCCCTTGACGACGCGCTGGCCAGGCTCGACGGCGACCGTCACCACGCTGCCCGGCATCGGCGCGCCGACATGGCCGGAATTCTTTTCGTCGATCTTCGGATGCTTCGCCGCTGTAACGAGCCCGGCCTTGGCGACGCGGATCACGCGCGGCTGGCCGTTCAGCTCGAAGAACAGCTTGCAGTGCCCCTCGTCGTCCGGTTCCGAGCGGCCCTGCAGGCGGATCAGCAGCGTCTTGCCGCGGTCGATCTCCACCGCCGTCTCCTCGCCGTCGCGAAGACCGTTGAAGAACACCGGGGTCGGAATCACGCTCACGTCTTCGTACGCGGCGCGATGCCGGGCGTATTCCTGGAACACCTTGGGATACATCAGGTAGGAGCCCAGGTCCTGATCGCTCAGGGGCCGTCCGACCAGCGATTGCGCCTCCGCACGCCGGGCTTCCAGGTCCACCGCCGGCAGCAGCGCGCCGGCCCGTCCCGCGAGGGGCGCGGCGCCCTTCAGCACCTTGCGGCTGAGTTCGGCCGGAAAGCCCCCGGGCGGGAACCCCACTTCGCCCCTGAAGAGAGCCACCACCGAATCCGGAAACGCGATCTCCTTCGCCGGATCGAGCACGTCCTGCGCGCTCAAGCCATGGGACACCATGAACAGCGCCATGTCGCCGACCACCTTGGAGGTGGGCGTGACCTTGACGATGTCGCCGAACAGCAGATTCACCTGCGCGTAGGCCTCCTCGACCTGGGACCAGCGCTGCTCCAGGCCCATCGCCCGCGCCTGTTCGCGCAGGTTGGTGAACTGGCCGCCGGGCATCTCATGCCGATAGACGCTGCAGGTACCCGAGCGCATGTCGGCCTCGAACGGCGCGTAATAGCGCCGCACGCCCTCCCAGTAGCGCGACAGCGCCTGCAGGTGTTGCAGGTCCAGTCCCGTATCGCGCTCTGTGCCCGCGAGCGCCGCCGCGATGGCGCCCAGATTCGGCTGCGAGGTGAGGCCGCTCATCGCGTCGAGCGCGCAGTCGATCGCATCCACGCCGGCCTCGACGGCCGCGAGCACGCTGGCCGCAGAAATGCCGCTGGTGTCGTGGGTGTGAAAATGAATCGGCAGCCCGACCTCTTCTTTGAGCGCCGCCACCAGCGCGCGCGCGGCGCGCGGCCGGCACACGCCGGCCATGTCCTTGATGCCCAGGATGTGCGCGCCGGCCTTTTCCAGCTGTCTGGCGATCGCGACGTAGTACGCGAGGTTGTATTTCGGGCGCGCCGCGTCGTACAGGTCGCCCGTGTAGCAGATCGCCGCTTCGCACAGCGCGCCCGATTCGCGCACCGCGTCCATGGCCACGCGCATGTTCTCGACCGAATTGAGCGAGTCGAAGACGCGGAACAGGTCGATGCCTGCCTTGGCGGCCTGCGCGACGAAGCTGCGCACCACGTTGTCGGCGTAGTTGGTGTATCCCACCGCATTGGAGGCGCGCAGCAGCATCTGGAACAGGATGTTCGGGATGCGGATGCGCAGCGCCGCCAGCCGCTCCCAGGGGTCCTCCTTCAGGAAGCGCATCGCGACATCGAAAGTCGCCCCGCCCCAGCACTCGAGGGAAAACAACTGCGGCGCCATGCGCGCGTAATGCGGGGCGATCTCGAGCATGTCGTGGGTGCGCATGCGGGTGGCGAACAGCGACTGATGCGCATCGCGCAGCGTGGTGTCGGTCACCAGCACGCGCTGCTCATCGCGCATCCAGCGCGCAAAGGCCTCCGGCCCCAGATCACGGAACAGGTCGCGCGTGCCCTTCGGGATAGGCGAGGCGAGGTCGCAGGCGGGTTTCGGCGCCCTGGACGGCGCAGCCTCCGGCCCCTTGCGCCCCTTCATCTCCGGGTTGCCGTTGACCACCACCTCGCCGATGAACTGCAGCAGCTTGGTTGCACGGTCGCGCCGCAGCGTGAAGTGGAACAGTTCGGGCGTATCGTCGATGAAGCGCGTGGTGCACTCGCCCGCGCGGAACTGCGGGTGGGCGATGACGTTCTCGAGAAACTGCAGGTTGGTGGACACGCCGCGCACGCGGAATTCGCGCAGCGCGCGGTCCATGCGCGCGATGGCCTCGTCGGCGGTGTGCCCCCATGAGGTCACCTTCACCAGCAGCGAGTCGTACCAGGGCGTGATGACCGCGCCCGAATACGCCGTGCCCCCGTCCAGGCGTATGCCGAAGCCGGCTGCGCTGCGGTAGGCGGTGATGCGGCCGTAGTCGGGCGTGAAGCCGTTCTCCGGGTCCTCGGTGGTCACGCGGCACTGCAGCGCGTGCCCGTTCAGCCGGATGTCCTCCTGGCGCGGCAGGAAGGCGTCCGCCGCGCCGATGCGCGCCCCCTCGCTGATGCGGATCTGCGCCTTGACGATGTCCACGCCGGTCACTTCCTCGGTGACCGTGTGCTCGACCTGGATGCGCGGGTTCACCTCGATGAAGCTGAACTCGCCCGAGTCGATGTCCAGCAGGAACTCCACCGTGCCGGCGTGGGTGTAGTTCGCCGCGCGCGCGACGCGCAGCGCCGCATCGCACATCGCCGCGCGCACCGTCTCGGACAGATACGGCGCGGGCGCGCGCTCGACCACCTTCTGGTGGCGCCGCTGAACCGAGCAGTCGCGCTCGTACAGGTGCACCAGGTTGCCGTGGGTGTCGCCCAGCAGCTGCACCTCGACGTGCCGCGCCCGCTGCACCAGCTTCTCCAGATAGACCTCGTCGTTGCCGAAGGCCGCGCTCGCCTCGCGCCGCGCCGCCTCCAGGTGCCCGGGCAGATCGGCTGCGGACTCGACCACGCGCATACCCCGGCCGCCGCCGCCCCAGCTCGCCTTGAGCATCAGCGGGTAGCCCACCGCCGCGGCCCGCCGCTGTGCCTCACCGAGGTCGCGCGGCAGGGCCTCGGTAGCCGGCATCACCGGCACGCCGGCGGCGACCGCCAGCTTGCGCGCGGCCACCTTGTTGCCGAGCATGCGCATGACCTCGGGCCGCGGTCCGATGAAAACGATGCCGGCGCGCTCGCAGGCCTCGGCGAACCCGGGGTTCTCGGAGAGGAAGCCGTAGCCGGGATGGATGGCGTCGACGGCGGCCTCACGCGCGATGCGGATGATGTCGTCGATGTCGAGGTAAGCGGCGATCGGCTTGCCGCCTTCGCCGACCAGGTAACTCTCGTCCGCCTTGAAGCGGTGCAGCGCGAAGCGGTCCTCGTTCGAGTAGATGGCCACGGTGCGTATGCCCATCTCGGCCGCGGCGCGCATCACCCGGATCGAAATTTCGCTGCGGTTCGCGACCAGCAGGCCGCGGATGGGCTTCGGAGACCTTGCCGGCGTTGTCATGTGCATGACTCCAATCTCGCGGGATGGGTCGATCATACGAGATGTTCCGGTGCGCGTGCGCGCGGCGGCGTTCAGTCCGACGCGCCGCCGGTCCCGTACGGCCGCGTGACGCGCATGCGCACGTTGAGCCCGAGTTGCACGGCAAGCAGCGCCAGCCAATCGAGACTGAACCGCTCGGCGCGCTTCGCGAGCAGATCGGCGATCCGGGGATGCGAGACGCCGAGCATCTCCGCGACTTGGCGCAGCGTCAGTTCCTCGCGCTGCATGCGTGCCTGCAGCACGGACGCGATCCTCTGGATCAACTCGCGGCGCAGGCGCAGGTCGGCGGGAAGATCAGCCATGACCCCTCGTTTCGGTACTGTATTGTGTACCAGCATTGTGCCATCGCCGGCACCGCTACTGGCATGACAATCGACAATGTTTGTAATTCAGGCCGACGCCTGCGGATCGGCCCGCTGAAACCTGTCGCCTAACTTTGGTGCGGGCCACGCATCTCCCACAATACGGCCTCGACCCGCCGCCAAATCTTCGACTGCTCCTCGTCGCCAGCGTCCTCAAAGGACGCGGCCTTTTGAGCCGCCTCTGCGATCGCTTTGGCGCCTTGTGTTTCAAAAAGGTGGCGTGCAAGTGCCGAAATATCTGCTGCATTCATCTCTGGACGCCTCCAAAAAAACATTCGTGAAGATAATGCTGCTCGACCGCGCGACCGCCAGCTTTGACTCGAATCAAAAGGTGAGCAGATACCATCCAAACCTCGCCGAAGCGGGGTTACGGCTACCGCGTATGAATTTCCGCGAGCCACTGGTTCGATGACGGTCGGTCGCATTTCCCGGAAGCAGTCGTTGCACCGACTGCGGCTTTGCCCTGCCCGAGACCGCCAGCGGAGGCTGCGTTTGTCGATCCTTCAGCGCCGCCTGTAGTCCTCTGGTACGCAAATGCGGTGTAATACCGTTCCATTCATCTGCCTGGAACTGACCACCCATGGATACTCTTCTCCCCCTCGCGGAACAGGTGGCCACGCTCCTCAAGCAGCGCGGCGAAACCCTCGCGGTCGCGGAGTCCTCCTCAGGCGGCCTGCTCTCGGCGGCGCTGCTCGCGGTGCCCGGCGCCTCGGCCTATTTTCTCGCCGGGGCCGTGGTCTACACGCATCGCGCGCGAAAGCGTCTGCTGGACATTCCTGCCGAGGCGGTCGAAGGCATGCGCTCGGCCTCCGAGCCTTATGCGCTGCTGCTCGCGCGCACGGCGCAGCAGCGCTTTTCCGCAAGCTGGGGACTGGCCGAAACCGGCGCTGCGGGTCCCACCGGCAACAGCCATGGCGACAGCCCGGGGCACACCTGCCTCGCGATCTCGGGTGCGACCGAACGGGCCATCACGCTCGAAACGGGCAGTGCCGACCGGGTTGCCAACATGCGTGCGTTCGCCGCGGCCGGACTGGAACTGCTGAAGCGCCACTTGTCGCAATGACGCAGTAGGCGCGTCACCAAGGTTGACGCGTGTTCTATCTGGTACGGTTATCCGTACCAACATTTCATCAGTTCCGGCGCCGGGTAAGCCTCTCGATTTGACAATGTTGTAAAGTTATGCGGACTGTCCCGCGCCGATGCTCAACCCCCCTCTGACTGAAGCTGCTGCGCGATGCGCGCGCGCAGTTCCCGCCTGAGGATCTTGCCTGCCGGGCTGATCGGGAACTCGTTCACGATCTCCAGCCGCTCGGGCAGCTTGAAGCGCGCGATCTCCCGCGCCTGAAGGAAGGCGACCAGTTCCTCGAACGCGAGTTCGCAGCCTTCGCGCAGGATCGCGAATGCGCAGGCCTTCTCGCCGAAAACCGCATCCGGCATTGCGACCACGCAGACCGACATGACCTTCGGGTGCGCCAGGATGTAGTCCTCGACTTCCTCGCAGCTGATCTTCTCGCCGCCGCGATTGATCAGATCCTTGCGCCGCCCTTCCAGGTAGAGGTAACCGTCCACCACCCGGACGATGTCGCCCATCCGGTAGAACCCGTCGTCGGTGAACGCGTCGGCCGCTTCGGCCTTGTAATACCCGCGGATGGTGTAGGGGCCGCGGGCCGCCAGTTCGCCTATCCGTCCCTCGGGCAGCTCGTTGCCGTGCTCGTCGATCACCTTGATCTCGTCGCCTTCGGATATGGGGCGGCCGGAACTCAGGAAGCGCACCGGTTCGGGATCGCCCAGGCGCGTGATGCTGACCAGCCCCTCGCCGGTGCCGAAGTTCTCCTGGTATTCGCACCCGAACCGTTCCTCGACGCGCCGCCTCAGTTCGGGGGGGAGTTTGGCCCCGCCGTTGATGAACACCCGGAGCGAGGACAGGTCGTGGCGGTCGAACTGATCCGAGTCCAGCCACTTCGCCACCAGCGGAACGGTTGCGCCGACGGCGGTCACCCGATGCCTCGCGATGGCCGCAAACACCGCTTCGGCCGTGGTGCTCTCGGCAATGACCACCGTCCCGTTATGGACCAGCGTGCCGAGCACCCCCGGACAGCAAAGCGTGTAGTTGTGCGCCATCGGCAGTACCGCAAGAAACACGGTGTCGGGACCGAATCCGGTGATGATCCCGGTCTGGGTCGCGGCGTAGACATAATCGTTGTGGGTACGCGGAATCAGTTTCGGCATTCCGGTCGTCCCGCCCGAGAGCAACATCAGCGCCACTTCGTCTGCTGACGGCTCGGGCAATGTGATCGGTGCCGCTGCCGCGCCCGACTGTCTGCCCTGGGCGCGCAGCGCCTCGAGCGCGGTAACACCCTCCCCGGCCGGGCCCGCGGTCACGACGTAACGGATGACGGGATGTGCGGCCGCCACGCCGCGTGCCATCGCGACGCAGTCGAATTTCGGCGTCGCCGCCGCAACGAAATGCGCGACCGCCCCGGCGTGCTCGACCCAGTGGCCGATCTCGCCGCCCCGATGAGCGGGCAACGCCATCACCGGTATCACGCCCGCCCGCATCAACGCAAAGAAGGCGACCATCAGTTCCAGCCCGTTGCTGAACTGAAAGATCACGCGCTCCAGCGGCCGCAGCCCCAGTGCGACCAGTCCGGCGGCGAGATCTTCGGACTGGCTGAGCAGTTCTGCGTACGACAATCGCCGCTCACCGTCGATCAGCGCCGTCTTCCCCGGCGTACGCGCCGCCGACTGGCGCAGCAGCTCGAACAGCGAAATGCCCCGCCAGTATCCGCGCTCGCGATAACGGCGCGCGAATTCTTCGGGCCATGGGACGCAGCCGGGAAGCACCTAGATACCCGCCCTTGGCGAATTCATCGCCGCCAGCGCGCGCGGGACATCAGGTCCCGGCCCGTTGAAGGCGATGCCGGCACGCACTGAATTGGAGCGGCGGGCTCATGTCTTCTCGGCAAGCTTGCCCTCCAGCAGCGCGTGCAGCGCGTCAAAGTCGGGCTCGCCCAAATACTGTCTGACGATGGCGCCGCGCAGGTCTGCGGTGCTGAGGCGCTCGCCTTCGATGGTGGTGAAGGTCACCTCAGGCGCCGCAGTGCTCTGCAAGAGCGCAAAATAGACTCCGGCTGCCATTGCGGTGCCCAGCGCCGCGAGCGCAATCGAGCGGGTCAATGATTTCACAAGGAGCACTCCATGAGCACGCGCATTTTCAGGCTTTTCACCCTCTGTGTCACGCTGCCTGGCTGCGCCGGGCCGCTCGCGGCCGCGGGGCTCGCCGACATCAGCAACAAGGACGCGGTCGCCGGCTTGAAAGAGGCCCTCGCCAGGGGCTCTCAGGCCGCCGTGCAGCGTCTGGGCGTCGAAAACGGATTCTTCTGCGCCATCGGGCGCTAATGCGCGCGATGATCGCGCTTCGCTAGAAATACACCCGCGTTCGTCCACCTGGCCTGGACACATCGTAGAGCGCGGCGCGAATGACGTTTGCCGCCTTGCGCACGCCGGCGCGCGATAACAGCGTTGCGCTGGCATAATCGGCGTCCTCGTCGCACACCAGGCGCAGGTCCACGATATGCAGGCCTGCCGCGATCGCGCGGCGCAAGACCCGATCGTTGAAAATGGCCAGGGCGGTGGAGGCGACCCGATGCTCCGCCGGTTTGGCATAGCGCGCCGGCACCAGGGTGCAGACGACCGTGGGCAAGCCGGTTTCCTGCGCCGCGGCGATCAAACCGCCGAGGATGCCCTCGAATTCGTCGGCCGCCGCGCAAAGGGCCTCGAGCGCTTCGCCGATGGTGTGCGTGCCGGCCCGCAGCAAGCCGCTCGCCTCGATCGCCCACGCGCCTTCGATGCTGACGACGACATGCGTGGCGTCCTCGGGAATTTCCCTCACATGGCCGCGCTGCAGCCTCGGCAGGGCCTGCAGCACAGTGAGTTTCCAGGGGTTGCGGGGCCGGGGCACCAGAGCGCTTTCGATCTGTCCGCCCCCCAGATCGATGTTCTGCAGCGCGTCCCCCAGCAGGACCAGGTGCCGGATGACGTCAAGCGAGCCTTCTTCCCGCGGCGAATTCGGTGCCATGTCGATCTCCCCTGTCACGACCGGAACAGAAATCCATCCCGTCTGCTTCGTCAGCGCACCGTCTCCCGCCTCTTTCCCGCCACCCTTCATCGGGCGCTCAATGCGCCTTCAATGTGCCTCCTGCCAATTGTGCCCGGCGCCCAGGTCGACGAGCAGCGGCACCTTCATTTCCGCCACACCCGTCATCAGGCGCGGCAGCGTCTCCCTCACTCGCGCGAGTTCGCCCTGCGGCACTTCGAGCACCAGCTCGTCGTGCACCTGCATGATCAGCTTAGAGGCCATCGCCTCGGCGTCGAGCCAGTCCTGTACCGCAATCATAGCAAGCTTGATCAGGTCTGCGGCCGTTCCCTGCATCGGGGCATTGATGGCGGCGCGCTCCGCGCCGCTGCGCCGCCCCGGCGCCGAACTGCGGATGTCGGGCAGCCACAACTGGCGGCCGAACACGGTCTCCACATAGCCGCGCTCCCGGGCCAGGGCCCGCGTTTCGTCCATGTAGCGTTTCACGCCGGGGTAACGGGTGAAATAGCTCGCGATATAGGCTTCGGCGGTGGCGCGCTCCAGTCCCAGTTGCTGCGCCAAGCCGAATCCGGACATGCCGTATATCAGGCCGAAGTTGATCGTCTTCGCGTAGCGGCGCTCCTCCGGGGTCACCTGGTGCAGCTCGCGCCCGAAGACATCGGCCGCCGTAGCGCGGTGCACGTCCTCACCGCGCTCGAACGCGGCCAGCAGGCTCTCGTCGCCCGAAATGTGCGCCATGATCCGCAATTCGATCTGCGAATAGTCGGCCGACACGAGCAAGCATCCGGGCGGGGCGATGAAGGCCTCGCGAATGCGGCGCCCTTCGGGGGTCCTCACCGGAATGTTCTGCAGGTTCGGGTCGTTCGATGCCAGTCGCCCCGTGACCGCGGTGGCCTGCGCGTAGTTCGTATGCACGCGCCCGGTGCGCGCATTCACCATGCGCGGCAGCTTGTCGGTGTAGGTCGACTTCAACTTGGCGATCTCGCGGTAGTCGAGCAGGATTTTCGCCAGCGGATGATCGAGCGCCAGCCGCTCGAGCACCTCCTCGTCGGTCGAGGGCGCGCCCGAGGGCGTCTTTTTCACCACCGGCATGCCTTTGCGCTCGAAGAAGATCTCGCTGATCTGCTTGGGCGAGTTGAGGTTGAAGGGCTGACCCGCCTCGCGGTGCGCGCCCGCCTCGAGCTCCATCATTTTCGCGCCCAGCTCGCGGCTCTGCGCTTCGAGCAGCGGCGCATCGATCAGCACGCCCTCGCGCTCCATGCGGAACAGCACCTCGCGCACCGGAATTTCGATGCGCTCGTAGACGTGCGCGAGCTTCTCGTCGGCGCGGATGCGCGGGTACAGCGCCTGGTGCAGCCGCAGGGTGATGTCGGCGTCCTCGGCTGCGTATTGCGTGGCGCGCTCGATGTCCACCTGGTCGAAGCCGATGCGCTGCGCGCCCTTGCCCGTCACCTCGTCGTAGGTGATCGTCTTCTCGCCCAGATGACGCTGCGCGAGGCTGTCCATGTCGTGACGCGCATGGCTCTCCAGCACATAGGACTCCAGCAGCGTGTCGTGCACGACGCCCGCCAGGGCGACCCCGTGATTGGCCAGCACGTGCTGATCGTATTTCGCGTTCTGGCCGAGCTTGGCAGCAACCGATGATTCGAGCCAGGGCCGCAGGACCGCCAGCGCCGCCTCCACGCCAAGCTGGACCGGCGCGCCGGCGTAGGCATGCGCGAGCGGCACATACGCCGCGTGACCGGGGCTGGCGGAAAAGGACAGGCCCACCAGGCGAGCATTCATGGGGTCGAGGCTGTCGGTTTCGGTGTCGAATGCGACCAGTTCGGCGCGCTCCAGTTGCGCCAGCCACTGCCGCAGCACCTCTATCGTGAGTACGGTCTGGTAATGCCGCTCTATCCCCGAGGGTGCGACGGCGGGCGGTGCTTCGGGCGCGCCCGTCCGCGCACCGCGCTTCGCATCGATCTTCCGGCCGGCTCGCTCGGCCGTCCCGCCGGCCGCCGCCGCGTCACCCTTGCTCCAGCTCCGGAAACCGAAATTCGCGAACAGCTCCGCGAGCTTTGCCTCGTCGCGCGGCTGGAGTGCCAGATCCTCGGGCGCGAGCGGCAACGCAACGTCGCATTTCACCGTGACCAAGGTCTTGGCCTGGGGCAGCCAATCGAGGGCGCGACGCAGATTGTCGCCGACCATACCTTTGATCTCGGCGGCATGCCCGACTACGCCGTCGAGCGAGCCGTATTGCTGCAGCCACTTCACCGCGGTCTTGGGGCCGACCTTGTCGACGCCGGGCACGTTGTCCACGGCATCGCCCACCAGCGCCAGGTAGTCGCGGATGCGCGACGGCGGCACGCCGAATTTCGCCTCGACGCCGGCCGGGTCGAGGCGCTCGTTGGTCATGGTGTTGACCAGCGTGACCTCCGCGCTGACCAGTTGCGCCAGATCCTTGTCGCCGGTGGACACCACGGTGCAGATCCCGGCGCTCTCCGCCTGGCGCGCCAGCGTGCCGATGACGTCGTCGGCCTCCACGCCCTCGATCTGGAGTATCGGCAGCCCCAGCGCCCGGATCGCCTCCATGAGCGGCGCGATCTGCTGCCCGAGTTCGTCGGGCATCGGCGGCCGGTGCGCCTTGTATTCGGGATAGAGGTCGTCGCGGAACGTGCGTCCCTTGGCATCGAACACGCAGCCCGCATACTCGGGCTTGTAGTCGGCCAGCAGCCGGCGCAGCATGCTGAGCACGCCATAGATCGCCCCGGTGGGCTCGCCCGCCGCACTGCGCAGATCCGGAAGCGCGTGGAACGCGCGGTACAGGTACGACGACCCGTCGATGAGCAGCAGTGTCTTCTTCAAGGTGGGCCGATTCTCATGAATGACGCGATTCCGAAGCCCGATTCCCATGACCGGGGACGAATCCATGCAGCGGCGCGGGGCGCGGCACCCCGCGGCCCTCCTTTGGCATTATGTCAGAGCTTCGGCGCAGATGGATTCGATAGGCCCGCGGCCGGCGCGGCCGGAACCAAACAGGTGGCCTCGCTTCGACGCCCATTTATCTCCCCATTTTGGGAAGTTGCAACTTCGCAACTTCCCAAAATGGGGAGACTGAATGACCCCGAATCGTTCGCCTATTCCGTCTACCGTTGACCTGCAAGCGACTACGGTGCCAGGCGAATCTGCTACACTTTGCCAACCCGGGTCTTTCCCTGAGCCCCATGCGCCGCGCATTCGCCCTGCTCGCCTTCGTTGCCGTCCTGCAGATAGCGGTTTTTGCGCAGCCGCCGCCCAGGCTCGAGCCGATTCCCGTTCCGCCGCCGCCGCCGCCGGGGGCAGAGCCCGACGTGTCCGAGGCACCGATACGCATTACCCCGGGCGCCAACGAGCAGATCGAGGAAATCCTGATCGACGGCAAGCGCGTGGTGCGCGTCACCACGCCGGGCGGCGCCGTATATTACCTGCGCGACGACCTCGGCGAATCGCCGGGCGGCCGGCGCGACAGCCTGGACCAGGGCATACGCGTCCCGCTCTGGGTCATTCGAGAGTTTTAGTGACCAGGATGGTGCCGCGAACCGGTGCCGCCGCACCGCGCCCTGCATTCGATTCATGTCCGTCTACACGAAGGTCAGCCCCGAACAACTCGCCGCGTGGCTGAAGCGCTATGCCATCGGCAGCCTGCTCGAACTGCAGGGCATTGCCGACGGGATCGAAAACACCAATTACTTCGTCACCACCACGCAGGGGCGTTACGTTCTCACGCTGTTCGAGCGGCTGAGATTCGAGGAACTGCCGTTCTATCTGAACCTGATGGCGCATCTGGCGCGTCACGGAATCCCCTGCCCCGCGCCCGTCGCCGACCGCGACCAGTCGCTGCTCGGTGCGCTGAACGGCAAGCCGGCGACCCTCGTCACCCGGCTCTCCGGCGCGCCGGTCTTCGATCCCGGAGAGCGTCACTGCGGCCAGGTCGGGGCGATGCTCGCGGCCATGCATCTGGCCGTCGCGGGCTACGACGGGACGCTGGAAAACCCGCGCGGGCTCCGGTGGCAACGACAAGCCGCGCCGCAGATCGTGCCATTCCTCGATGACAGCCTTAAGGCGCTGCTCGCCTCGGAACTCGAGTTCCAGGCGCAACAGCGCGTCGAGATTCTGCCGCGCGGACCGGTGCATGCCGACCTGTTCCGCGACAATGTGCTGTTTGAAGGCGGGGGCGACGGCACAACCCAGCGCATCGGTGGCATCATCGACTTCTATTTCGCGGGGATCGATACGCTCGTGTTCGACGTTGCAGTGACACTGAACGACTGGTGCGTGGACGCCGCCGGCAACATCGAGCCGGGCCGCGCCCGTGCGCTGCTGGCCGCTTACCAGGGCGCGCGCGCGCTCACACCCGCGGAGCGCGAGGCCTGGCCGGCGATGCTCCGGGCGGCGGCGCTGCGCTTCTGGCTGTCGCGGCTGCATGACTTCTACCTGCCGCGTCCCGGAGAGCTGACACACGCACACGACCCGGAACACTTCCGCCGCATCCTCGAGCTGCGCCGCGCCGGCGCCTTTGCGCTGCCATCGGGTCCGCTGCCATGAGGGCGTCCAGGACGGTTCCGGCCAGACACGGGTGGTTCTGGCTGGCGCGCGGGTTCTTTCTGTTCAGGAAGAACCCGCCCATGTGGACCCTGCTCGTGTTCACCTACTGGATCCTGGTTGCCCTGGTCAACCAGATTCCGATCGCCGGTCCGCTGGCGGCCACGCTGTTCCTGCCCGCCTTTTCGGTCAGTTTCATGGCGATCTGCCGGCAACTGGACCGGGGCGACCCGCTGCTTCCGATCCTGTTGTTCGCCGGCTTTCGCGCGAGACTTCCCACGCTCGTCACGCTGGGCGCGCTGTATCTGCTTTCGATCCTGCTGGTCCTCGGGATTTCCGCGCTCGCCGACCACGGCGCACTGGCACACTGGGTCATCTACGGCACCGCGCCCAGCGCCGAGGTCATACGCGACGGCAGCCTCTCCAGCGCGCTGATCATCGCCGCGGCGGCGGGCACACCGGTGGTGATGGCGTTCTGGTTCGCGCCGGTGCTGGCCGCGTGGGACGGGATGGGCGCGCCCAAGGCGCTGTTCTTCAGCTTCTTCGCCAGCTGGCGCAACTGGCGCGCCTTCCTGCTCTACGGCGCGGTGCTCGCGCTGGCCGGTACAGGGCTTTCCGTGGCGCTGGTCGCCGCCGCGCTTCTGCTGCGCGGACATCCGGAGCTGCTGCGGCTGGGGCTCATCGCAGCCATTCTGGTCACCATGCCGACCCTGTTCGGCAGTTTCTATGCCGCCTATTGCGATGTGTTCCCGAACGACGCGATTGCCGATGAGGCGAGGGTATGAGCGCACGGCTGCGCGAAATTCCGTACAACTACACCTCGTTCTCGGACCGCGAGATCGTGATCCGCCTGCTCGGGGAGCCGGCCTGGCATGCGCTGGTCGAGCTGCGCGCCGAGCGGCGCACCGGGCGCTCGGCGCGCATGCTCTACGAGGTCCTGGGCGACCTGTGGGTGGTGTCGCGCAACCCCTATCTCCAGGACGATCTGCTGGAAAGCCCCGGCCGCCGCGCAGCTCTCATCGAGGCGCTGCGCCATCGCCTGGCCGAAATCCGGAAGCGCCGCACGGACTACGACGAGGAGACTAACCGGGAGCCCGATGCGCAGGCCCGCACGCAGGCAGAAGTGCGCAGCGCCAAAGTCGGGTTCCTGCTGGAACGCGGGCACGAGGCGGTAAACACCTTCGCCACGGAATTCGAGCGCATGGGCGAACTGCGCCGGCGCGCTCTGAAGCGGCTTACGCGCAGCACCCGCCGCGACAACGTGCGCTTCGACGGCCTGGCGCGAGTCGCGCACGTGACCGACGCGACCGACTGGCGCGTCGAATACCCGTTCGTCGTGCTGCACCCGGACACCGAGGACGAGGTCGCTGCGGTGGTGCGCGACTGCATCGATTTGGGTTTGACGATCATTCCGCGCGGCGGCGGGACAGGTTACACGGGCGGCGCGGTGCCGCTGTCCCCGCTGTCGGCGGTGATCAACACCGAGAAGCTCGATTTCCTCTCCGGCGTCGAGATGCTTCGCCTGCCGGGCGTCGAGCGCGAAGTGCCCACGGTGCATTGCGGCGCCGGCGCAGTGACGCGCCGGGCGATGGAGGTGGCAGAGGCGGCGGGCTACGTGTTCGCCACCGATCCGACCTCGGCCGACGCTTCGTGCATCGGCGGCAACATCGCCATGAACGCCGGGGGCAAGAAGGCCGTGCTGTGGGGGACCGCGCTGGACAACCTCGCCGCCTGGAGAATGGTCGACCCGAACGGACGGTTCTTCGAGGTGACGCGCCTGGACCACAACCTGGGCAAGATCCACGACGCGGCCGTCGCGCGATTCTCCATCCAGCGCTTCCGCAGGGACGGGCGCACGCCCGAAGGAGAAGCGGAGATTCTCGAGATTCCGGGCGGGCGCTTCCGCAGGGCGGGCCTGGGCAAGGATGTCACCGACAAGTTCCTCTGCGGGCTTCCCGGCGTGCAGAAGGAAGGCTGCGACGGGATCATCACGTCGGCCCGCTTCATCCTGCACCGCATGCCGCGCGCGGTCCGCACCGTCTGCCTGGAGTTCTACGGCCAGGTGCACGAATCGGTCCCGTGCATAGTCGAAATCAAGCGCCTGCTCGATGGCGATCCGCGCCGGGCAGGCGATTCTCCCCGACCCGTGGTGCTCGCCGGGCTGGAGCACCTGGACGAGCGCTACCTCAAGGCCGTCGGCTACGCCACCAAAGCACGGCGCTCCGGGCGGCCCAAGATGGTCCTGCTCGCCGATATCGCAGGCGAGGACGAAGACGAGGTCGCACGCGCGGCCTCGCAGGTGGTGCGCCTGGCCAACGCGCGCGCGGGCGAGGGCTTCATCGCCGCAAGCCCCGAGGCGCGCAAGACTTTCTGGCTCGACCGCTCGCGCACCGCCGCGATCGCCAAACACACCAACGCATTCAAGATCAACGAGGACGTGGTGATCCCGCTTGAGCGCCTGGGCGACTACTCCGATGGCATCGAGCGCATCAACATCGAGTGCTCGATCAAGAACAAGCTCGCCCTGCTCGATGCGCTCGGCGAATACCTCGGCGGCGATCTGCCGCTTTACCAGTACGACGAGAAGGTGCCCGCCGCCGAACTGATCGGCGACCGGCGCGAGCGCGCGAGCGCGCTGATCGCGCGGGCGAGGGACCGCTGGCAGTATCTGCTTGCGCAGCTGGATACCCCCCTGCCGGGGGCGCGCAGCGACATCGTGCCCGCGCTCACCACGCTCATGCACCGCGACGGAACCATCCTCACGCTGCTGCAGGACCATTCGCTGCGGGTGTCGTGGAAAGAGGAAGTGCGCAGCGAGCTGGCGGCGATATTCGACGGCATCGCGTTCCGCCGCATCGTCGAGGGATTCGACGCGGTGCACCGGCAGGTGCTGCGCGGCCGGGTGTTCGTTGCGCTGCACATGCATGCGGGCGACGGCAACGTGCACACCAACATTCCGGTCAACTCCGACGACTACGACATGCTGCACGAGGCCACCCAGGCCGTCGCGCGCATCATGCGCCTGGCGAAATTCCTGGGCGGCGTGATCTCCGGAGAGCACGGCATAGGCATCACGAAACTCGAGTTCCTCGAAGCCGGCGAGGTCGAAGCGTTCCGGGCCTACAAGGAGAAGATCGATCCGGAGGGCCGCTTCAACAAAGGAAAGCTCCTGAGCGGCGCCGATCTGAGGAATGCCTACACGCCCTCGTTCAACCTGATCGGCGCCGAAAGCCTGATTCTGGAGCAATCGGACATCGGCCACATATCCGACTCGATCAAGGACTGCCTGCGCTGCGGCAAGTGCAAGCCGGTGTGCGCGACCCATGTGCCGCGCGCCAATCTGCTCTACTCCCCGCGCAACAAGATCCTCGCCGCTTCGCTGCTCACCGAGGCCTTCCTGTACGAGGAGCAGACCCGGCGCGGTGTGTCCTTGCGTCACTTCGACGAATATTCGGACGTCGCCGATCATTGCACCGTCTGCCACAAGTGCGCCAACCCCTGCCCGGTGGACATCGACTTCGGCGATGTGTCGATCGCGATGCGCAACTTCCTGCGCCGCCACGGCAAGAAGAAGTGGAGCCCCGGCACCGCCGCGGCGATGGCCTTTCTGTCGGCCACCGACCCGACCGCCATCAAGCTGGCGCGCAAGCTCATGATCGCCTGGGGCTATGCGGCGCAGCGCCTCGGTCACCGCCTGGCCCGGGTCCTGGGCCTGGCGCAGCTTCAGACGGCGCAGCCGCCGGCGACCACGGGCTCGCCCCGGGTTCGCACGCAGGTGGTGCACTTCCTGAACAAGCCGATGCCGTCCGATCTGCCGCGTCGCACCTCCAGAGCGCTGCTGGACATCGAGGACCGCCGGTTCATACCGGTGATCCGCAACCCGGAGAGAAGCAGCGAGGAATCCGAAGCGGTGTTCTACTTTCCCGGCTGCGGCTCGGAGCGCCTGTTCTCGCAGGTGGGCCTGGCCACCCAGGCGATGCTCTACGACATGGGCGCGATCTGCGTGCTGCCGCCAGGATACCTGTGCTGCGGCTACCCGCAGACCGCGGCGGGCGAGGCGGACCGAGGCCTGAAGATCATCACCGACAACCGGGTGCTGTTCCACCGGGTCGCGAACACGCTCAATTATCTGGACATCCGAACCGTGATCGTGTCCTGCGGCACTTGCCTGGACCAGCTGGAAAAATACGAATTCGACAAGATATTCCCCGGCTGCCGGCTGCTCGACATCCATGAATACCTGCTCGAAAAAGGCGTAACACTGGACGACGGAAAACTGCAGGGCATGCGTTACCTGTACCACGATCCCTGCCACACCCCGATCAAGACCCAGCAGCCCATGAAAGTGGTCGCCGGCCTGATGGGTGACCGGGTGCAGCTCTCGGAGCGCTGCTGCGGCGAGTCGGGAACGCTTTCGGTCACCCGTCCCGACATCTCGACGCAGGTGCGCTTCCGCAAGGAGGAGGAACTGAGGCGCGGCATTGCCGCCATTGCCGATCAGGGTCAGGGCGTGCCGACCAAGATCCTCACCTCGTGCCCCTCCTGCCTGCAGGGTCTTTCCCGCTTCCGCGAGGACACCGGCGCCGAGGCCGATTACATCGTGGTGGAGATGGCGCGCCACCTGCTCGGCGCGGACTGGCTCGCCGGATACGTCGCAAAGGCGAACCGCGGCGGAATCGAGCGCGTGCTGCTATGAGGTCTGCCTTGCGGCAAGCTTACGGTTGCCGGCGTGCTGCGCGGGAATGGCGTCGTGACAGAATTAACGGCAATGCGCTGTGAGCTGTGCAATCCTGCATCGGAGCAAGTCCTGTGGCAGGATGGCTTCTGCCGGGTGACGCTGGTGGACGATTCGGACTACCCGGGGTTTTGTCGCGTGATTCTGGAGCGGCACATGAGCGAGATGACCGATCTGCCGGCGCCCGAGCGAGCGCGCCTGATGGACGTCGTGTTTGCGGCGGAGGCGGTGCTGCGCGAAGTGCTGGCACCGGACAAGATCAACCTGGCCTGCCTGGGCAACGTTGTTGCGCACCTTCACTGGCATGTGATTCCGCGCTACCGTGATGACCGTCATTTTCCCAAACCCATCTGGGCCGAAGGGGCCGAACCCTCCCGGCGCCCGCGAGCCGCGCCCGATGCCGATCGCCTGGCACGCGCACTGAAGCGGCGGCTGGGCTGAACCCTGACTGAGCATCCCGTGTCCAAGTTCGACCTCCCGATCATCAGCCCGGACGCCAATCCGGAGTTCACCGACGCCAAGTCCTGCGCCGCGTGGCTGCAGACGGTCGCACTGGTCAACGTCGCCCCCTCGCACGGCCGGCTTCTGGGCCAGCTCGAGGAGTTCAACTGCTTCGAACTGGAACCCACTGAGCGTCTGCGCATCCTGGAACTGCTGGTCGAGCCCATCGCATTCGTACAGCTCGAGCAAGCGAAGAAGTACACGGGCAAACCGGTCCCTCTGTCCAAGCCGGAGCGCGACTTCTTCCTGAATGTCCTGGCGCTGTGGGATGCGCTCTCGCAGGGCTACCAGCGCTGCCTGAACTCGATTGCCGAAGGCAATCCGGCGCTCTCCGGGCAGCGCGCGCTCGTGTGCCAGCGCGCGCTCTGGTGCACGGGCCAGCGCCTCGCCGAGCACTACAAGTCCTTCCAGGAACTCAGCGGCGAGGACTGGATGCTGCTGCATCGTCTTTTTGCCGTCGCCGAGGGTTACGGCGTTCTCGACAAGCCCGTGCCCGAACCCGCACTGAAGGCGCGAAACACCACCTGCCTGCAAACCTATGTCCAGTCGCTGCTGCTGCACCTTGCGAACGACCCGAGCGAGCAAAGCCTGAAGCAGATGGCGATGGTCTCGCGCTGGCTCGAAGGCTGGTCGCAGAAGGTCCGGATCGGGCGCAAACCGCCTGCAAGCGAGCTCGGCCTGCCGCCGCTCTCACTGGACATCGCGGCAAACCGCGGGCCCGCGCACGCAATGCTGTCGGGCGAGTCGGTGCGCTTTCTCGAACTCGATGAACTCGCCAAGGGGATCCGCTCCCGTGTCGCCCTGCTTCGCAAGGGCGATACCCCCGAAGCGCTGGGGCTGGGCGCCGATATCGGCGCCGCCGCCGCCGAACAGTTGCTCCTGGTCGTACACCGCCACTGGTGCGAGGAACCGAAGCCGCGCGCCTCAGTGCGCCGCGCGGTCAACACCAGGGCCCAACTGTGCGCCGGAATTCCCGCCATGCACTATTACATAGGCGGCAAGATCTTCCGCCAGCCGGGCGAAGCGAAGGAACTCACCAAGGCCCAGCGCGAGGAAATCGCCACCTTCGGGCGGATCGCGACCCGCCAGGACGACGAATACAGCATGACCCACGGTTACGCGCTCGAGAGCTGGACCATACGCGAGGAGAGCCTCGGGGGCCTGCGCATCGAGCGCAGCGAAGACGGCGGCAAGGGTCGCTTTGTCCAGCAGCAACTGATCGCCGTGCAGCCCGCCGACGCCAAGGGCTTCATTCTCGGCGTCGTGCGCTGGCTGTCGGTCTCCGACGACTTCATCCTGCGCGGCGGCGTGCGCATGCTTCCGGGGGCGCCGCGATGCGTCGCAGTGCGCGCCACGGGCCTCAATGCCATGACTGAAAAGTACGTGCAGGCACTGCTGCTGCCGGCGGTTCCGGCGCTCCAATCACCCGCTACCCTGATCCTGCCGGCCGGCTGGTACCGTCCGAAGCGGATGGTCGAGGTCTACAGCGACAAGGCCGAGCAGATCCTGCTCACCGGCATCGTCGACCGGGGGGCTGATTTCGAGCGCCTCGGCATCGCTGCGCCCTGATTCTTTCTTCCGCAATTCCGTAGCCGTCAGTTATGACTCAAGTGTTGACACAATCGGCGAAGATTTGGGGTCTACATACGGCTCCCGATTTTGGCAAGTTGCAACTCCGCAACTTGCCAAAATCGGGAGATCGTGAAAGGCAAGGCGAGCCGCCATGTTTGGGTCCGTCTATGCCGGCTTAAGCAGGGCGCCATGATCCAAAGCGACTTCGTTCCCGCGTCGAGACCCGTGCTCTGGGACGTGCGCAGTTGCAACGAGTGGCTCGCGCGGGCGCCGCTGGCCGACTCGCGCCAGGCCTGCGCGGCGTTCCTTTCGCTGCTCGACCAGCTCGAGGACGCCCCGCCGCGCCACGTCGCGTACCTGCAGATCCTGGAGCGGCTGCGCGGGCCCATCGTGATCGCGCAGGAGGAAAACGCGAAGAGATTCACCTTCAAGCCGCTGCCGCTCGGCCACGTCGAATCGGTGGCGTTCGGCCAGGCCTGCGAACTGTGGTTGGCGCTGCTGCGCGCCTATGGAAGGCTGCGGCGCGCTGCGATCAGGGGGCGGCCGGAACTCGCGGGTTCGGTCGCGCTGCTCTGCGAACGCGTCATCGAATGCACCGGCGAGCTGATCGACGCGCACTTCCTCGCGAGCCGGGAGGTCGGCGAGGACCAGTGGCACTGGCTGCACGAGGCCTACGCCCTGGCCGAGCGCCGGGGCGTTGCCGATGTCGCCATTGCCGATTCGCGCTCGCGCAGGTCCACATCCTCGACCTGCACCGCCGCCTATGTGCGTCCGCTGATGCTCGCGCTCGTGCACCCCTGCGGGCTGAGGGAGCGGGAACTCGCCTGGGCAAGACAATGGACGCACCGCTGGGCGGCAAAGGTTCGCGTCGGACCGCCGCCGCGGTCGGAGCGCGGCTATTGCGTCGACCTTGCGGGCGCAACCGGCCCCCTCTGGGACGAAGGACCGGAGGGACAGGAAGGGAGCAGCGCAACGGACGGCGGCCAGGCGGCCGTACGCCATCTGGACTTCGCCGACGTGGGGCGCTCGATAAAATGGCGGCTGAAGAAACTCGAAGAAGGCGCGCAGCCGGCCGAACTCGGACTCGGCCGGGGCTGCACCCAGCCGGTCGCGGGCGAACTGCTGACCATGCTGCACTCGTGCTGGACGCGCGCGCCCAAGTCCAGGCAGTTTCCGCGCCGCGTCGCGCATGCTGCCGCCGAACTCGCGAGCGGCATGGCACGGATCCACGCGGCTCTGGGCGGCGAGGTGATCGTGACCCACATCCGCCACTGGGATTACAACCGCCGCGACACCGAGCAGATTCACAATGTCCGGCACGCTGCCGCGTTCGAGACACGGCACAACCGTACGGGCGCCGAACAATGGAATTCGCTCGACGAATCGGCCGCCGGTTTTCGCCTGCGCCGTTACGGGCCCGGCGAGCGCCTCGCCCAGCGCCAGCTGGTCGCGCTGCGCCCGCGGGGCGCGCAGCACTTCATCCTGTGCGAATTGCGCTGGCTCGCTCAAGGCACAGACCGGACGCTGACCGTGGGGGTGCGGGCTCTGGTCGGGTATGCGCAACCGGCCAGCGTGCGGCCTGTCAGCGAGGATAGAAGCGCGCCCTTCAGCTACGCGCTGACGATTCCTGTCGCGAGGGACCTGCCCGTATCGGTGGTGCTGCCCGGCGGCTGGCACCAGCCGGGCAGAATGCTCGAGCTGCGCGCCGAAGGACAGATCCTGCGCATCAGGCTTACCGAACTGCTCGCGCGAGGTTACGACTTCGATCACGCGCGCTTCGAGGTCGTGGGCCCGTGACCTGCTGACCTGCTGGCTCGGGGAACCGCGTGGCTGCATTCCCCCCGATCCTTGCAGGGGATTGAGGGATTCGCCCCGGAACCGCTCTGCCGGTATCATGGCCGCGTTCCTGAAGCGCATGGAGAAAGCCGGAGAGAAACGGGAATGAGCGGGCAAACGCACTTCGGATTCGAGACGGTGGCGGAACGCGAAAAGGCGCGCAAGGTCGCGGGCGTGTTCGATTCGGTCGCCGGCAAATACGATCTGATGAACGACCTCATGTCCGGCGGCCTGCACCGGCTGTGGAAAGCATTCACGGTACAAAGAAGCGGCCTGCGCGAAGGCGGCCGGGTGCTCGACATCGCCGGCGGCTCCGGCGACCTCGCGCGCGCATTCGCCAGGCGCGTCGGCAAGAGCGGCGAGGTCTGGCTCTCCGACATCAACCGCGCGATGCTCGAAGTCGGGCGCGACCGATCGGCCGATGCGGGCGTGCTGCCGGCCATCCTGCAGTGCGACGCCGAACGGCTGCCGTTCCCTTCGGATTATTTCGATTGCGTGAGCGTCGCCTTCGGCCTGCGCAACATGACCCACAAGGATGCCGCGCTGGCCGAAATGCGCCGGGTGCTGCGCCCCGGCGGATGCGCGCTGGTGCTCGAGTTTTCCCACGTGTGGCGCCCGCTGTCGGGACTCTACGACTGGTATTCGTTCAATGTGCTACCCTGGCTTGGCAAGAGGATCGCCGACGACGAGGCAAGCTACCGCTACCTCGCCGAATCGATCCGCATGCATCCGGGCCAGGAAGAGTTGAAGCAGTTGATGGAACAAGCAGGGCTCGAGGATGTCGAATACTACAGTTTGACCGCGGGCGTCGTGGCACTGCACCGCGGCTACAAGTACTGAGACTGGGGAGAACACGAATGAAACGATTCTTCATCGCGGTATGCGTGCTCGCGCTGGGCGCCGCGCTCACGATCGACAGCTCCGAGGCCGCCAGGCTGGGCGGCGGCAGAAGCCTTGGCGCGCAGCGGTCCGCGCCGATGCAGCGGCAGGCTCAGCCCGCGGCACCTGCCCCGGCAGCGGGCAACCGCTGGCTCGGACCGATCGCAGGACTTGCGGCCGGCCTCGGCCTGGGGTGGCTGATCGGCCAGGGCGGCCTGGGCGGCATGATCGGCAGCGTCATGATGATGCTCCTGGTCGCCTTTGCCGCGATGGCGTTGTTCCGCTGGTTCGCGCGCCGGAACACCGAGGCCACAGCGCCGGTGCAGTATGCGGGAATCGGCGCGGGAACCGGTACCGGACTTGGAAACGAGACGGTCGCGGCGCCGCCGCCGTCGCAGATGCCTTCGGCCGAAGCCGGGCCGGACTTTCGCAGCCAGTTCCAGCCGCAGATTCCGGTAGGATTCGACGCCGACGGATTCCTGAAGCAGGCGAAGCTGAACTTCGTGCGACTGCAGGAAGCCAACGACCGCGGCAACGTCGATGCGCTGCGCGAAATCACCACCGAGGACATGTATGCCGAGTTGAAACTCGACCTGCTCGAGCGCGCGGGCCGGACCCAGCAGACCGACGTCGTGACGCTCACCGCGTCGCTGCTCGAGGTCGTGACCGAGGGCAATCTGCACTGGGCAAGCGTGCGCTTCGCGGGCAGCATCCGCGAGACGCCGAACACCGCGCCCGTGGCCTTCGAGGAAGTGTGGCACCTGCAGAAGCCCGCCGACGGCAAGACCGGCTGGCTGCTCGCCGGCATCCAGCAGCCGACCGCTGCCTGACCGCAAGCGGGTCAAAAAGGCCGCCCCGAAACCAGGGGCGGCTTTTTTATTGCGCTCGTTAATGGTCAAATAGCGCCATGATCGAGCAACCCGCAGTCGCTGCGCTGAACCACCTGCTCAAAGGGCAGGGGTGGGCACGAGAATGTCTGCGGCCTTTCGCCGGAAGATCCGTGGTATTCCGGCTTGCGCCGCTGCCGGACCTGCGCCTGCTCATCATCGACTCGGGGCTGGTGGAAGCGGCGGCGGCGGACGCCGGTGCCGACCTCACGGTGACCGTGCAGCCGGGGGCCGTACCCCATCTGCTCGCCCGCGACGAGGCGGCGATGGCGCAGGTGGATCTTGCCGGCCCGGTCGATCTGGCGGGCGCCGTGCAACTGCTGTTTCGCGAGCTCGTCTGGGACGCGGAGGAAGACCTGTCGCAGCTCGTCGGCGACGTGCTCGCGCACCGGATCGTGGGCGCCGCCGGGGTTGTTCTCGCGTGGCAGAAGGATGCGGCCTTGCGCCTGGCGCAGAACGTCTCGGAATACCTGACCTACGAGCAGCCGCTGCTCGCGCCCGGGACCGACGTCACGACATTCCGGCGCAGCCTGGAAACGCTGAACGAAGATTGCACGCGCCTCGAACGCCGCCTTGAGCAGATCGAGGCGAGGACAAAGCGCCCGCGGTCCTGACTCAGCGGGACCGAGGGGCAAAAAACGGACATTTGAACTTAGAGGAAAGCGGACATTTCTACTTTGGTACTACACCTAGGTGTCGCATAAGCGCGGTTATGTAAACCCCTTTCGCCGATTGACAAAAGCACCCCGGCGATTTACCCCAGTCAGGCAAAATCCTCACTCCTTCAACCCATTGCATCGGCATGCTTGATTGTCGAAAGGGCGCTTTCGACAGCGTGCCGAGCGGCTGCTTCGACCGGCGCAAAAAACAACACAATTACGGAGGGTTGGTGAAGGGCACAACCGCCCTTCCGGATACTGCTGTCGAAAACGTTCTCCTGCAGCGAGCACTCGCCGCCGTTGCGCGCGAAGGAATGTTCCGCGCCGTGCGTCGTTGTCGATTGTGCACCCACGCATGTACTTCTGGATACCACGTTCGACAATGCGCCCTCGGAGTACTTCATGCCGCAGGCAAACGCCGGGTCACCGAGCCGTACTCAGATCCCGGAGACCAGGAAATCCAGCGCTCCGAGCAGATCGGCGCTGCGCTCGCCCAGCGAGGCGACACGGTCACCCAGTTGGTTTGCCGGGACGCCTGCGACGAGCGCGGTATCCATGACAAAGTTCCGCGAACCGATGCGCAATACCGGATTGAGCCGGGAGGCGGGCGGCCCAAAGCGGGCCGCGGGCACCAGCGGCGCGACCAGCCGCGTTCCCAGACTGGCCAGCAGGTCTGTCTGCAACTCCAGCAGGTAAGGCACGCGCTCACGGGAAGATCGGTGCAGGTTGGTGCGCACATCGAACCGGGCCATCAAAAGCCCCTCAATCCGTCACTCCAGATTCCCTCGCGTTCGACCCGTTTGTTGTAGGCGTCAATGGCGCGCCGGTTCTGTGCCAGCCATTCACGGGCTTCGCCTTCGCGTACCAGTTCGGTAAGCCTGTCCTCGAGCGTTCGCGACAGGTTGATTCCCAAGTGTTTGGCCTTGTCGAGCAGTTCGGCTCTGACACTGACGTTGGCGGGCCGCTTGGACGGGGAGGCCGGGAAACGAGCATTCATTGAACCTCCGCAAGGGTGAATAATGCACATAGTTTATGCGCATTGACTGTGCGCTGCAAGCTTGGGCAGCCGACTACGGGCGCAGCGCCTGAATGCAGGTCGGGACAGCGGGATGATCGCGGCGCGATTGCCGCCATCTCTGTAAAATTCACGTTTCGCCTGCCGGAACCCGCGCCCGCGTGCTGCGCCTCATTCGCCTCGTCAGGATCCTGTGGATCGCGTTCCGCTTCGGCCTGGACGAGTTCGCGCTCGCCGCCGATACCAGCGGCCGTCTGGGACGCATGGTCAATACGGTGCTGTTTTTCCGCGAGCTCTCCGATCCGCGTGCGGTGCGGCTGCGCCGCGCGCTGGAGGCGCTGGGTCCCATATTCGTCAAGTTCGGCCAGGTACTCTCGACGCGGCGGGATCTGCTGCCAACGGACATCGCCGACGAACTGGCCAAGCTCCAGGACCAGGTGCCGCCCTTCCCGAACGAGCTTGCCGCAGCCGAGATCGAGCGCGCTTTCGGCCGGCCGCTTGCCGCAGTGTACGGAAGCTTCGACGCCCAGCCGGTTGCCAGCGCCTCGGTCGCCCAGGTGCATTTCGCACGACTGCATGACGGCACCGAGGTCGCGGTCAAGATACTGCGGCCGAACATCCTGCCGGTCGTCAAGCGGGATCTTGCGCTGCTCGACAGCGCGGCGCTGCTGATCGAGCGCGTGTTCGCCGACGGGCCGCGGCTCAAGCCGCGCCAGGTCGTGAGCGAATTCGGCAAACACCTTCACGACGAGCTGGACCTCATGCGCGAGGCCGCCAACTGCTCGCAGTTGCACCGCAACTTCGCTCACTCGCCGCTGCTCGCCGTGCCGGAGGTCTACTGGGACTGGTGCACGCCCACGGTGATGACCATGCAGCGCATGCACGGCACGCCGATCAGCCAGGTCGACAGGCTCCGCGAGCTTGACGTGGACATCCCGAGGCTGGCCCGCGCGGGTGTCGAAATCTTTTTCACCCAGGTGTTCCGCGACGGGTTCTTCCATGCCGACATGCACCCGGGCAACATTTTTGTTTCGCCGGCCGGGCAGTACATCGCCCTGGACTTCGGCATCATGGGCACGCTCACCGACGTCGACAAAAACTACCTAGCGCAGAACTTCCTCGCCTTCTTCCAGCGCGACTACAAGCGCGTCGCGCAGGCGCATCTGGAGGCCGGCTGGGTGCCGCCGGGTACCCGCGTGGACGAATTCGAGGCCGCGATCCGGGCTGTGTGCGAGCCGGTCTTCGACCGCCCGATCAGCGAGATCTCCTTCGGCCGGTTTCTGCTGCGCCTGTTCCAGGCCTCGCGCCGCTTCAACGTCGAGATCCAGCCACAGCTCGTGATGCTGCAAAAAACGCTGCTCAACATCGAGGGCCTGGGCCGGCAGCTCTATCCGGAACTCGACCTGTGGGAAACCGCCAAGCCCTTCCTCGAACGCTGGATGAAGGAGCAGATCGGCGTGCGCGGGCTGTTGCGCAACCTGAAGAACGAAGCTCCCCAATGGGCGGGCCTGTTGCCGCAGCTCCCGCGCCTCTTGCACCGCGCGCTGGAGCGCGACCCCGCCGAGCCGGTGCGCGAGCGGCTGGACCGGCTGCTTGCCGAGCAGAAGCACCAGACCAGGCTGCTGGTGCTGCTCGGACTGCTGCTCGCCGGCATCGCGGCGCTGCAGCTGGTCGCCTTCTGGCACGGGTAGAACCGATGCCACAAGACAGCGCCAAGCCCGATTTCTCGGACACACGCTTACGGCAGGACCTCATCCCTGTCCGCATGCGGCGTGATCGACACCGTATACCGGCTACCCTCGGCTGCCCGTGGCGCCGTCTGCGCCCGGTGCTGCCGCGCCGAAATACGCCCGCCGCACCGCCGGGTCGTCCTTGAGTTCGGCCGCGGAGCCCTGGCCGACGATGCGGCCGGTCTCGATCAGCAATCCCCGGTCGGCAATGTTGAGGCTCTGTTTGGCGTTCTGCTCGACCAGCAGAATGCCGATTCCATTGCCGCGAATGCCCGCGAGCACCTGAAACAGCTCGCGGCAGAGCAATGGCGAGAGCCCCAGCGAAGGCTCGTCGAGCAGGAGGATTTCGGGTGCGGACATGAGCGCCCGGCCGATCGCGACCATCTGCTGCTCGCCGCCGCTCATGGTGCGCACCACCTGCCGGAAGCGCTCCTCGAGGCGTGGAAACAGGCCAAGCACGCGCTGGAGGTTGGACGCTTCCTTGAGCCGCGCGCGCGCGGCGTATGCGCCCAGCAGCAGATTCTCCCGGACCGTCAATTCGGCGAAAATCCCCCGGCCCTCGGGGACCAGTGCAATACCCGCTTCAACGATCGCGTGCGACGGCAGCCCAACCAGATCGCTCCCGTCGAGCGTGACGCGCGCGCCCCTGATCGGCGGCACCAGCCCCACGATCGCCTTCAGCAGCGTCGTCTTTCCGGCGCCGTTGGCGCCGAGGATCACGACGATCTCGCCGCGCGCCACCGAAAGCCCGACGCCGTCCAGCGCGCGGTGCTTCCCGTAACATGCCGACAGCCCGCGGACTTCAAGCATCGGCGTCACCGAGATAGGCGCGCACGACTTCGCGGTCGGCCAGCACGACAGCCGGGGGCCCTTGGGCGATTTTGCAGCCGGCGTTCATGACCACGCAGCGGTCGCACAACGAGCGAATCGCGTCCATTACATGCTCGACCACGACGATACTCAATCCGTCGTTGCGCAGCGAGCGCACGAGCGCAATCCCGTCGTTGAGTTCCGCGGGATTCAGCCCGGCGAGCCATTCGTCGAGCAGGAGCAGTTCGGGCTGCATGGCCAGGGCACGCGCGAGTTCCAGGCGCTTCTGATCGACGTAGGTCAACTCGTCGGCCGGCATCCCGGCCCGAGCGCCCAAACCGACGCGATCGACCAGCGCGCGGGCCATCTGCTCCGCCTGCCCGCCCCAGACCGCGGGCGAGCGAAACGCGAGCCCCGCGATGACGTTCTCGACGCAGGTCATCGACCCCAGCACTCGTACCAGTTGAAACGTGCGCGCGACCCCGAGCTGCGCGATGCGATGGGGCTTCAGGGCCTCGATCCGCTGCCCGCGGAACCGGATCTCGCCGGCGTCGGCCCGATATGCCCCTGAGATGAGGTTGAGCACGGTGGTCTTGCCCGAGCCGTTCGGGCCGATGAGCCCGAGAATCTCCCCCTTGCGCACTGATAGTTCGAGATTATCCACCGCGACCAGGCCGCCAAACGCCTTGCGCAATCCCCGTGTGGCGAGGATTTCGGGAACCGCCTCGCCATCGGCCGCTGCGACAGGCGGCGGGGACGCCTGCGGTCTGTCGAAAACGCGCCCGATGCGCTCGGCGAGCCGCGCGCCTATGCCCACGGTGCGAAGCCGTGGCGGGCCCCGGGTGAACAGTCCGGCGACGCCCTGGGGCAGCAGGTAGACGATGACCATGAAGACAACGCCCAGAAGAATGCTGAAGTAATTGGGAAAGTGTGCGCCCAGCAGCTCGAACAATACGACCAGCGGCACCACGCCAAGCAACGGGCCGAAAAGACGCGTCGCACCCCCGAATAGCGCCATGATCAGCGTCTGGAACGAGGTGAACGCATTGAACGAGATGGCCGGATCGATGTAGGTCCAGCGCGGCGCCATGATCGCGCCGGTAACGGTCATGAAAACGGCGCTCAGCGAGAACACGGTCAGTTTCGCCCGGGTGATATCGATGCCGCAATGGCCTGCGACGCCCTCGTCGTCGCCGATGACGCGCAACGCAAGCCCGAGCCGCGATCGCCCGATGAGCCATCCCGCCAGGAACACCAGAGCCGCGAGGGCGAGCAGATACCAGTAGATGACCGGCTGGGTCACGTCGACGAAGATGTAGCGGCCGACCGAGCCGTGGATGTTGACCTCATACCAGGTCACCAGTTGACGGACCAGCTCGGTCAGGCCAAAGGTGAAGATCACGAAATAGATCCCCGAGAGGCGCAGCGTCGACAGTCCGACGACCAGCGCGACTGCAATGCCGATCAGCGCCGCCACCGCAAGCACCAGCGGCCAGGGCAGCTTTTCGCCAAGAATCGCGGCGGCGTAGGCGCCGATGCCGAAGAACGCCGCGGTGGCGAGCGAAATGTAGCGGGTGGGTCCGGAAAACAGCGCCCAGGAAGTCGCCAGCACCGTGTAGCTGAGCACGCTGATTCCCAGTGCGAGGTAATAGCCGCTTACCAGCAGCGGAACAACGGCGAGCAAGGCCGACAGAGCGAGGCCGAACATCCCGTACGCAGCAGTCGCGGCCCTCAACGCGCGGCGCCTCCGAAAAGCCCGGTCGGACGCCACAGCAGGACGATGAGGAACAGCGCGAAATTGGCCGCAAGCGTGAGTCCCGGATCGATCAGCCGGGCGACCGCGGTCTCGGCCAGCCCGAGGACCAGGCCGGCCAGCAGCGCGCCGAGCAGGTTGCCGACGCCCCCCATGATGACCACGATGAGGGCCTTGGTGGTGAAGACGACGCCCATCGAGGCATTCAAGGTGAGGAACACGCTCACCAGAACGCCGGCGGCGGCGACGAGCGCCCCGCCCAGCGCAAATGCAAACGCCGAGGCGCGGCGCACGTCGATGGCGACCAGACCGGCGGAGACCGGATCGACCGCGACCGCGCGTATCGCCATGCCGGCGCGCGTGCGCGTCAGCGCAAAGTACAGCGCCAGCCCGATCAGCGCAGCAAACAGCAGCGCGATCAACCGGTTCAGCGCAACGGTGCTGCCGAGAATCGAAAGCGGTATGGAAAGATACGAATAGCTGTAGTACTGCCCGCCGACGAGCACGTGGGCCAAGCCCTGGACGACGAACAGCATCCCGAACGTGGCGAGAATGCTGTCGACCTCGAGCATGTCGCGGTTTTTCGCGCGGCGCACCAGCGGCACCAACAGCAGCTGATAGATCGCCCAGTTGAGCACGTATGCCGCCGGAACGGCGATAAGCAGGCCGAGCAGCGGACTCACCCCAAGCCCGGTATACAGAAAGAACGTCGCAAGCGCGGCGGCGACGAGGAACTCCCCGTACGACAGGTTCATGATGCGCGCGACGCCATACTGGAGCGTCAGCCCCATGGCGACCAGCGCGTACATCCCGCCCAGGATCAGTCCGGGCAGCAATATGTCTACAACGAGGATGTGCGCCTCCGGCCTGGAATGTGTCGCAAAACGGCGTTAGCCGGAATCCCGCTCCCGTTGCGGGAGCGGGGCGCGGGGAGGGGGACAGGGCCCGACCAGACTCGGCGTCCGCCCGAACCTCGGAGAACGGCAACCGCGTCGGCGGTGTTGGCAGCCGCGGCGCGCGTTCGCCAAACCCTCACTTAGTCCAGGCCGGCTTCGGGAACAGGATCTTGTGGGCCCCGGGCAGATTTTCCGGGTAAAGCCCGTAATATTCCCCGCCTTGCCATTGACCGACCTGCCAGCCGTCGACGCGCAGGTTGTTCTGGAGCTTCACCTTGCCGACGATGGTGTCGAAACTGCCGGTCTGGATCTCCTTGATGACCGCGGCGCGATCGATCTTGCCGACGCGCTCGATCGCCTGCTGCAGAATCTGCAGGCTGGCATAGGTCACCGGGTTGGCCCAGCGGTCGGGTTCACTGCCGCCGGTCGTCTCTGCATGTCGTTTGAGGTAGTCCTTGAACTCCTGGGACTGCGGATTGATCCCGCCTATCCCCATCTGGCCTTCGATGCTGGCGCCGAATTTCTGCTTGAACACCGGAAACGCCGTGCCGACCGCAGTGTAGAAGATCTTCGGGTTGTAATTGAGCAGGCGTGCTTGTGCGGTAATTGCGAACGTGTCGGGCGGATAGCTGAAGGCAACGAACACGTCGGCATTGCTGCGCATCGCTTCGGTCAGGATCGGCTGCATGTCCTGCAATCCGAGCGGATAGGATTTGTCGTAGGCCAGGTTGAATTTGGCCTTCTTGAACGCCGCGCGCCCCGCCGTGGCCAATTCGATGCCGAACTGGTCGGCAACGCTGATCAATGCGATGTTGCTGCCGATCTTGCCCTCCGTGCGAAGCTTGGTGAGGACGTCGACCAGCGCATGCGCACCCTGGGTCGAAGTTCCCAGAAACCAGAAACTGTTCGGCCAGCGCTTGGCGAGCTCCGGCGCCCGGTCGGTGGTCGCGGTAACCGCGAGATGCGGGTAACCGTAGCGGTTGAGGATGGGGCCGGCGGCAAGGTTGAACGCCGTGCCCCAGGGCGGCAGGATGAAATCGACCTTGTCCTGTGTCGCAAGGCGTTCGATCCCCTTGATCATCTCGTCGGAATTGCTGCGGTCGTCGTATTCGGTCACCTGGACCGGCAGCTTCTTGCCGAGGCTCTTCAGCATGATGCCGCCCGCGGCATTCACGTCTTTGACCCAGACCTGATAAGCCGGCAGCGTGGTGATGCTCGCGCCGCCCACGTAGGGTCCCGTCTTCGAGATCGCCCAGCCGATCTTGATCGCTGTCGGCGCCTGCTGCCCGAATACGGCCGGGGCTGTACCAAGTGCGGCGATGGCGGCGGCCACCGCCAGCGTGTTTCGGAGTGTTCCAGGCATATCGATTCCCCCTTCAAGTTGAGACGAAACGGTCCGATCCAAGAAAACGCATCGCTGCCTGCGCACCGGCGCGGTCACCGCGCGATCAAGTGGGGCGATCCTTCCGGAGACCTTGCTCCGAGGAACGGCGCAGACCACTTGCGAGTCTAGCAAGGATTTGGCGCGCCGGCTGCGCGAATGGGATTCCTTCGTGCCACGCCTGCGCCGCAGCGCCCGGCCGTCCCCGTCTGGTCTCCAGCTTCAGACCGCGCGTGCCGACTTGGAGCGCCGGATCGCATCCCAGACGCGCTGCGGCGTGGCCGGCATGTCGATGTGTTGCACGCCCAACGGGCGAAGCGCATCCAGGATCGCGTTGATTACCGTCGGCGGCGCGCCGACGGTTCCGGCCTCGCCCACGCCCTTCACTCCGAGCGGATTGGTCTTGCACAAGACCTCCGAAAATCGCGTCGCGAACGCCGGCAGATCGTCAGCGCGAGGCATGCAGTAATCGGCGAAGCTTCCCGAGATCAGCTGCCCCGAATCGCGGTCGTAGACGACTTGCTCGAGCAGGGCCTGTCCGATCCCCTGCGCGAGCCCTCCCTGGATCTGGCCTTCGCAGATCAGCGGATTGATGACCCGGCCGACGTCGTCCACCACCGTATACCGGTCGACGCGAACCTCACCGGTCTCGGAATCGACCTCGACCTCGCAGATGTGAGCGCCGTTCGGGAAGCTGGGCGGCTCGGGGGCAAACGCGCCGCTTGCCTCCAGACCGACACCGAATTGCTTGGGCAGTCCGACCGGATGGTAGAAGAACTTGGCGACTTCGACCAGGGAGATCGAGCGGTCGGTGCCGGCGATGTTGAAGTGACCTTCCTTGAAGTGCAGGTCCGCCACCGCCGCCTCCATCAGGTGCGCCGCGAGCGGTTTCGCTTTTTCGACGATCGCGTCGGCGGCTGCCCTGAGCGCGCCGCTCCCGACCACGGCGCTCCTCGACGCGTAAGTGCCGCGGCCGAAAGAAACCTGGTCGGTGTCGCCCTGGACGAAGCGGATGCTCTCGAACGCAATGCCGAGCCACTCCGACACGACTTGCGCGAACGTCGTGGCGTGCCCCTGGCCATGCGAAAAAGTGCCGGCGACGATGGTGAGCGTTCCGCTGGGGTCGAAGCGCAGCTCCATTCGTTCGTTGAAAAAGCCCGCATCCTCGATGTAATACGTGAACGCCCGGCCGCGCAGTTTCCCCTGCTTCTCGGAGGCGGCGCGCCGCGCGCCGAAACCCTTCCAGTCGGCGAATTCGACGCACTGGTCGGTGACCCTGGCGAATTCCCCGCTGTCATAGGTGAATCCGGTGCCGGTCGTGTAGGGCATGGCCTGCGGCGAAATATAATTGCGCCGCCGGATTTCGACCGGATCGATCCCGGTCGCGACCGCGGCCTGGTCCATCAGGCGCTCGGTGATATAGGTCGCTTCCGGACGGCCCGCGCCGCGGTAAGGATGCACCGGGACCGTATTCGTGAATACCGCCCTGCTCGCCACGTGCAGCGCGGGTACCGCGTACACGCTCGGAATGAGCTTGAGGCCGAACAGAACCGGCACCACGGCCGCACCCGCGACGTAGGCACCGATGCCGTGCAGGGCCTGGGTGCGAATCGCGAGGATCTTGCCGTTCTCGTCGAGCGCCATTTCGGCGCGCACTATCTGGTCCCGGCCATGGTTGTCGGTGAGCAGCCCCTCCGATCGGGTCGAAATCCACTTGACCGGGCGGCCGATGCGGCGCGAGGCCCACAGGACCAGGCCCTCCTCGGGATAGGCATCGCCCTTCATGCCGAAGCCGCCGCCCACATCCTTCGCGACCACCCGGAATTTCATTTCCGGCTGCTTGAACACAGCCTGGGCGAGCACGGTGCGGGTCCCGTGCGGGTTCTGAGTGCTCGTGTACAGGGTGTAGTAGTCGTCGGCGGGGTTGTAGTCTCCGATCGCGCCGCGCGTCTCGATGCTGTTCGCGCACAGGCGGTTGTTCTCCAGCCGCAGCGACACCACGTGCTTCGCTGTTGCGAATGCCGCGTCGGCCGCGTCCTTGTTGCCCATCATGAGCGGGAAGGCCATGTTGCTGGTCCACTCCTCCCAGATCCTGGATGCGCCTTCGGCCATCGCATCCTCGGCGTTTACCGCCGCCGGCAGCGGCTCGTAGTCGACCTCCACCAATTCGATCGCGTCGCGGGCCTGCGCCGCGCTCTCCGCGACCACGAAGGCGACACCATCGCCCACATACCGCACCTTGTCGGAGGCGAGCAGCGGCCGAGACGTGCGATAACCCTTCGGCCCGCCCATGTCTTCGGGCATGAACAACGGCGGCATGCCGCCCAGGCCGTCGGCGCGGACCTCTTCGCCGGTGAGCACGCAAATCACGCCGTCCGCGGCAAGGGCCCTGCCCGCGTCCACGCGCCTGACGCGCGCATGCGGGTGCGGCGAGGTTACCAGGGCGCCATGTGCCTGCCGCGGCAGATTGATGTCATCGACAAAGCGAGCGCGGCCGGTGATGAAACGCTGGTCCTCGATGCGGCGTACCGGCTGACCGATACCGAATTTGTTCATGCGTCCCCCATGGAAGAACGAAACAGCAGAATCAATCCAGCCCCAAAGCCAAGCTTGATTACCGGGCAATCTATTCCAGTTGCCGACAGAGGACAAGTTTTCCCCACTCCGGGTTCACCGAGCATCCCGCCAACCCGAAGAACGGCGTCTTGCAGTACGCCGTTGGCAGGGCGAAGCAGGCGGCAAACCCCCGTCGCCACTCGAGTGCGATGCGTTCGAACAGCCGTGTGTCGAACGCTTCACGGCACGCGACACTGCAATACCCGATGACTGCCGCGGGATCATCGCCTCCCCGATCGGTCGATCCCGATGGGGAGGAAAGCGCAATCGGTGGAGCCGCTATAATCCGGGGCGCGTCCCAAGACCGCCGAGGTTTCCAGGCCCAACCATGCTGATCTGGTTCGTCATTCTCTACCTGCTCGTGTCGATCTCGATCGGTCTTTGGGCTGCGCAGCGGGTGCACAACGCCAAGGACTACCTGGTCGCCGGGCGCAGCCTGCCGCTTTACATCAACACCGCGACGGTGTTCGCCACCTGGTTCGGCGCCGAGACGGTGCTGTCGGTCTCGGCCACCTTCGCCAAGGACGGCCTGGG
>Ga0154717_1112_pt1 | contig 40612 bp, 33 predicted proteins | sample Rifle2008BG16ft_FD_105725 | JGI IMG/M metagenome (GOLD analysis project Ga0154717, IMG submission 105725) | Betaproteobacteria bacterium RBG_16_64_18
ATCGCCGTGGCGCCCATACTCGGCGCCGCCGGCGTGATCGGCCTGGCGGTGGGCTTCGGCGCGCAAAGCCTGGTGAAGGACTACTTCGCGGGGTTCTTCATCCTGCTGGAGAACCAGATCCGCCAGGGCGACGTGGTCGCCATCGCGGACAAGTCAGGCCTGGTCGAGGAGGTCACGCTGCGCTACGTGAGGCTGCGCGACTACGACGGCAACGTGCATATCGTGTCGAACGGGCTGATCACCACGGTCACCAACATGAGCCGCGGCTTCGCGCAATCGGTCGCGGACGTCGGCGTCGCGTACCGCGAGGACACCGATGAGGCGATAGGCGTGATGCGCGAAGTCGGCGCGGAGATGCGCGCCGACCCGCTGTTCGGCCCGAAGATCCTCGACGATCTGGACGTCGCGGGCGTGGACAAGTGGGCCGACTCGGCCGTGATTCTGCGCTGCCGCTTCAAGGTGCGGCCGCTCGAGCAGTGGAACGTCCGGCGCGAATTCCTGCGCCGCCTGAAGAAGGCGTTCGATGCGCGCGGCATCGAGATCCCGTTCCCGCACCTGACAATCTATGCGGGCGTGGCCAGGGACGGCACTGCCCCGCCGTTCCGGATGCATGACGCGACCGGTACGGCGAAGCGCGAGCGCAACTGAGCCGCCCCATGCAAGGGCCGCCACCGAACGCTTGGACGCGGGCCCGCGGCGAGGAACTGGTCGAGACCTGCCGCGCGAAGGCGGTCGAGCTGCTGCGAACCAACCTTTCCCCCCATGGCATCCTCGCCGCCACGCCCGGCGCGGAAGCGGAATCGCGCGGCTATGCTGCAATATTCGGGCGTGACGCTGCGGTGTGCGCGATCGGCATGGCGCTCTCGGGGGATCTCGTGCTCGAGCGCGAGGCAGCGACCGGCCTCGTCACGCTCGGCCGACTTCAGGCGGCAAACGGCCAGATTCCGAAATTCGTCGACCTGCGCAGGCAGGAGGCCGACTTCTGGTACCTCGGCTGCATCGACGCCACGCTCTGGTGGCTGGTGGCTCTCGACTTTCTCGACCGCCGCGACCAGGCGGGCGGGTTGCGGCAGCGGCTCGCCCCGGGAATCGCGAAGGCCATTCAGTGGCTGGAAGCGCAGGAGCATCAGCGCTTCTTCCTGCTGCAGCAAAACGAGGCGAGCGACTGGGCCGACATCATGCCGCGCTCGGGTTTCGTGCTGTACACCAATGCGCTCTGGTATTGCGTCAAGCGCCTCTACGGGCTCGCGCGCGCCGAAGAGACGCATGCGAATTTCAACCAGCTGTTCCATCCGTTCAGCGCCGTGCTGGCCGATTACCGCCGCGCCCGGCTGCTGACGCACTACGTGAAGCGCAAGGCGAGAAACCGCGACCTCTACCTGTCTTTCGTCAACTTCTCCTTCTTCGGCGAGGAGGGCGACGTGTTCGGCAACCTGCTCGCGCTGCTGTGCGGTCTGGCCGACGGCGAGGCGACCCGGCGCACGCTGCGCGCCCTCGATCGCGCGGGCGTCGCCGAGCCCTGGCCGGTGCGCGTGGTCTGCGAGCCGATTCCCGCAAGCAGCTTCCTCTGGCGGGCCTACATGTCGCGTCACCTGCAGAACCTGGAATGGCAATACCACAACGGCGGCGTCTGGCCGCTCGTCGGCGGTTTCTGGGTCTGCGCGCTGGCGCTGGCGGGCGAGCGGGACCGGGCGAATGCGGAACTCGCGAAGCTCGCGCTCGCCAACGCGCTGGATGGCTGGTCGTTCAACGAGTGGCTGCATGGCCGCACGCTCGCCCCCGGCGGCATGCGCGGCCAATCCTGGAATGCCGCGGCCTTCCTCATGGCCCTGGATGCCGCGCGCGGCGGCGGCGCGGCCTTCGCGCTCCGGCCGCGCTGAATCGCTCCGCGGCGCGCCCTTGATGCAAGTCAAGCAACATGGCGCTGCGGGGCGCAGAATAACGATAGGGTCGGTAAGCGATTGCCGGTCTACGGTCTGGGAATTGGCCACCCAGCAGCTGGCGAGGAGGCTTAAGCCGTGCGCATCATCCGCCTGTGGTTGTCCGTTTGGCTGACCGTGCTCTTGCTGCCGCTCGCGGTGGCGGCACCTCAGGTCACGCTGCTGCGAATAGAGGGCGCGATCACGCCCGCTACGGTCGAATACGTGCTGGGCGGGCTTGCCCAGGCCGCACAGGGGCAATCCGGCCTGGTGGTGCTGGAAATGGATACGCCCGGCGGCCTGGACACCTCCATGCGCCGCATCATCAAGGAGATTCTCGCCTCCCCCGTTCCGGTCGCTGCATTCGTCTATCCGAGCGGCGCGCGCGCGGCAAGCGCCGGCACCTACATCCTCTACGCGAGCCACATCGCCGCGATGGCGCCCGCGACCAACCTCGGGGCGGCGACGCCGGTCCAGATCGGCCTCGGCGGCATCGGGGGCGAACCGGCATCCGAGCCTGAAACGAAGAAGAAGGATGATCGCGCGAAAGAGCCGCGCGAAAGCGCTAAGCAGTCCACAGGCGGCGCGATGGCCAAGAAGCAGGTTCACGACGCCTCCGCGTACATCCGCGGCCTGGCGCAATTGCGCGGAAGGAATGCGCAGTGGGCCGAGCGCGCCGTGCGCGAGGCGGTGAGCCTGTCCGCGTCCGAGGCTTTGAAGCTGAACGTCATCGACCTCGTCGCTACCGACGTGCCGGACCTGCTCGAGAAGCTGCACGGCCGCAGCGTCAAAGCGGCGGGGATCGAGCGCACGCTGGACACCGCGGGCGCCGAAACCGTCGCCGTCGAGCCGAACTGGCGCACGCGGCTGCTCGCGGTGATCACCGACCCGAGCATCGCGCTGATCCTGATGATGATCGGAATCTACGGCCTGCTGTTCGAATTTTCCCATCCGGGATTCGCGCTCCCCGGCATCCTCGGCGGGATCTGCCTGCTGCTCGCGCTGTACGCGTTTCAGCTGCTGCCGATCAATTACGCGGGTCTCGGGCTGATCCTGCTGGGCATCGCACTGATGGTGGGCGAAGCGTTCGTTCCCAGCTTCGGCGTGCTCGGCATCGGCGGCATCGCCGCATTCGTCATCGGCGCGGTGATCCTGATCGACGCCGACATCCCCGGATACGGCGTCCCGCTTGGCCTGATCGTGCCGCTTTCCGCCTTCAGCGCGGTCGCGCTGTTCTTCGTCGTCACCATGGCGCTGAAGGCCAGGCGGCGGCCGGTGGTGAGCGGGCGCGACGAAATGATAGGCGCATCCGGAGAAGTGCTGGAGGACTTCACCGGCGAAGGCTGGGCGCGCGTGCACAGCGAGACCTGGCGCGTATCCAGCGCCGCGCCGCTGAAGGCGGGACAGAGCGTCCGCGTGACGGGCGTTCGCGGCCTCGTGCTGGCGGTGAAACCCGAAGGAGGTGAATCATGATCTGGGAATTTGGCTGGTTTGCCGTCGCGTTCATAGTCATCGCGCTGGTCTTCTCGATGTTCCGCATTCTGCGCGAGTACGAGCGCGGCGTCGTGTTCACGCTCGGTCGCTTCTGGAAGGTGAAGGGCCCCGGCCTGATCGTCATCATTCCCGGCATCCAGCAGATGGTGCGCGTGGACCTGCGCACGCGGGTGATGGACGTACCGAGCCAGGACGTGATCTCGCGCGACAACGTGTCGGTGAAGGTCAACGCCGTGGTGTACCTGCGCGTGGTCGACCCGGAGAAGGCCATCATCCAGGTGGAGGACTTCATCCAGGCCACCAGCCAGTTCGCGCAGACGACCCTGCGCTCGGTGCTCGGCAAGCACGAACTGGACGAGATGCTCGCCGAGCGCGAGCGCCTGAACCTGGACATCCAGCAGGCGCTCGATATCCAGACCGATGCCTGGGGCATCAAGGTCGCGAACGTCGAGATCAAGCATGTGGACATCAACGAGACCATGGTGCGCGCGATCGCCCGCCAGGCCGAGGCCGAGCGCGAGCGGCGCGCCAAGGTGATCCACGCCGAGGGCGAACTGCAGGCCTCCGAGAAGCTGCTGCAGGCCGGCGAGGTGCTCGCCGCTAGGCCGCAGGCGATGCAGCTGCGCTACCTGCAGACGCTCACGGCGATCGCCGGGGACAAGAGTTCCACCATCGTGTTTCCGGTGCCGATGGATATTCTCAAACCCCTGGTCGAGGCGATGTCGGCTGCCAAGCCAGGCGGGAACTGAGCGACAGTTCGAGTCAGCGCATATCGGCCGCGGATTCGCGGCCGCCTTCAATTCGCGCGGCGCATGGCGCCCCCGGCTTCCGGGTGGCCTGCGCCGCGACTGAATGGAACCGATAGCCTCGGCGGTGCCGGCAGTCCGAGTATCCGGTACAGGTTGGCGAGCTTGGCGCGGAACAGCCGCTCGAACGCCGAAACCGTTTCGTCCGGGTTGTAGTCGCCCGGCCACCAGAACCAGTCCGAGCCCTCGCAGTCGGCCAGCTGCCTCAGCGCGGCAGACTGTTGCTCGGGGCTCAGCCGGCCGCTGGTGAGGACGTGATCGAAGCTCGTCTTGGCCGCGCACAACAGGTCCCAGGCGCGGTTCTTGTCCGGCGACCCGATCCAGGTCGAGAAGTCGCCGTAGACCCAGCTTCCGGAGACCAGCGTTGCAAGCTCGCCGAACGCGGGCGGCGCAGGCGCCCCCCGCGCGGTTTCCTCCAGCCAGGCGCTGAAGGTCGTGGTGCGCATACCCGCATGCGCCTCGAGCGACTCGTACAGGTCGGACAGAAAGTAGTAGCCGTTGTACGGGTAGTGCTCCCATGCGTTCTCGCCGTCCAGGATCACGCTCACCAGCGGTCGCCGCCCCGCGGGCGCGCTGCGCGCGATCGACTCGAGCTCGCCGATGAAATTCGCCGCCGCGTCGCGGCCGTGCCACTTCGAATACTCGAAGCCGATGAGGTCAGACAGCCGGTCGTCGCGAAAAAAGCAGGCGAGGCCCGCACCCGGCATCCGGTAAGGCCGATAAAGGTATTCGCCGCGCTGCGCCGGCAACGCGCCGCCTTTTCGCAGGCTGTTCGCGAGCACCGCCTCGCCGCTCGCGGTCCAGGCCACGCCCTGCGCGCCGAGCAGCGCCAGATACGCCGGCGATAGCGCGCCTTCGGCCGGCCACACGCCGCGCGCAGGCACGGCGAACCGGCGCACGTGCCCCTGCAGCGCCGCTTCGAGTTGCGCGTTGACGCGTCCGCGGCCGCCGGCGTAGCCCGCCGCCTCGGGCAGCTTCATGCCTGGCCGGGCGTCGAGCGCGCTGCGAAAATCGAGCAGCAACGGCGCAAGGGGATGGTGGTGCGGAGTCGTCGACAGCTCGATGCGGCCCGATTCGGCCAGGCGCCGGTAGCGCGGAATCAGTTCGCGCATCAGGTCCGCGATGGCGTTCAGCAGGCTCGTCCGGTCGTCGCGCCTGAATCTGCCGCCGGCGGCCATCAGCCTCGCAACCACTTCGGACCCGCGCCGCACGCTTTCGCCCGTCCAGGACAGGTGATACCAGGTGAGCAGATCGTAGATGTACTGGTCCGAGAGGTAGGCGTATGCCTCCCCGCCCGGGGACTGGAGCGACAGGAACAGGTCGTGCAAGCGCTTGTACGGCGGAAACGGCTCGATCAGCTTGCGTTGGTCCGCCGCGAGGCAGCGCTCCAGCGCCAGTGTGCGCTCGGCTTCGGTGAGCGGCGCTGCATCGCTGTGGGCGAGCAGCCGCAGCAGCGGATCGCGCAGCTCGCCGCTCGCGAACTGCGCGCAGTAGTCCTCGATCTGGTCGAGCAGCACCGGCACGAGATTGACCACCGCATGCATCCCCGGATGGTGCTCCAGGTGCCAGGCCATGTCGGTGTAGTCCTTGATCGCATGCAGATACACCCAGGGCAGCGTGAACTCCCCTGTTGCATGGTCGCGATAGTCCGGCTGATGCATGTGCCATGCCAGGACGAGGTCGAGCGGCTGGCCCATGAAGTCCGCTGCTAGCGCAGGTAGTGGACCTGCTGGCCGAGCATCTCTGGCACGATCAGCGTCACGCCCCGCTCGGTGACGTCGAAGTGCTTGCGGTCCTCGTCGGGATCGACGCCCGCCACCAGGCCTGCGGGCAGGCGGCAATACTTCTCGACGACGACGCGCTTGAGCACCACGTTGCGCCCGATGTCGGCGCCGGGCATGATCACCGAGTCCTCGACGTTGGCGTAGCTGTGCACGCGGACGCTCGAAAACAGCAGCGAGCGGCGCACCGTGGCGCCGCTGATGATGCAGCCCCCGGACACCATCGAGTCGATGGCCTGGCCACGGCGGCCGTCGTCGTCGAACACGAACTTCGCCGGCGGCAGCTGTTCCTGGTGGGTCCAGATCGGCCAGCCCTGGTCGTAAATGTCCAGATCGGGCACGACCTTGGTCAGTTCCATGTTCGCTTCCCAGTACGCGTCGATGGTACCCACGTCGCGCCAGTAGGGCTCGCCGCCTCCCCGCATGATGCAACTGTCGCCGAGCCGGTGCGCGACCACCCGGTAGCCGCGCTGGATCAGATGCGGAATGATGTCCTTGCCGAAATCGTGGCTGGAGCGGGGGTCGTCGGCGTCGCGCATGAGCTGCTCGTACAGGAACCGCGCGTTGAAAACGTAGATGCCCATGCTGGCGAGCGCGCTGTCGGACCGGCCCGGATCGGCCACGGGGTCAATGGGCTTTTCCTGAAACGCCGTGACGCGCAGCCCTTCGTCCACCGCCATCACGCCGAAGCTGCTCGCCTCCGCGAGCGGCACTTCGACGCAGCCGACGGTCATGTCGGCATCTTTCGCCACGTGTTCAGCGACCAGCTTACCGTAGTCCATTTTGTAAACGTGGTCCCCGGCGAGGATCAGGACGAACTGCGCGTCATGGCGGCGCAGGATGTCCAGGTTCTGGTGCACCGCGTCCGCGGTGCCCTTGTACCACTCCGCCGTGACCCGCTGCTGTGCCGGCAGCAGTTCGATGAACTCGCCGAAGCGCCCGTCCAGGAACGACCATCCCTGCAGGACATGCCGGATCAGGCTCTGCGCCTTGTACTGCGTGCAGATGCCGATGCGCCTGATCCCGGAATTGACGCAGTTGGAAAGCGGAAAATCGATGATCCGGAACTTGCCGCCGAACGGCACCGCGGGCTTCGCGCGCCAGTCGGTCAGGCGCCCGAGCCGCGTCCCCCTGCCACCGGCCAGGATGATCGCGAGCGTGGCCCGGTTGAGGTGGGTAACGAACTGCGAACCCGGCATGATCCTGCCGCGCTGCTCGCGCTCGTCGTGGGATTGCGCCGCATTGTCCACGATCAGCCTTCGATATCTACCGATGCTTCGATCTTCGGGGTTGCAGCGCGCTGCAGCAGCCTGCGAAAATGCCGCCTCGGCGCGCTGCGCTGCGCCGCGTTCAGCTGCGCGTCAAGCCTCCCGCAGCCGGGCATCGATCTCGGCTTCGGCCTCCAGCCAGTCCTGCACCTCGCCGCCCGCCGCGAAACCCCGCGACTGGGCGCGGTTGTACGCCGCTTCCGCAATCATCCGGTACCGTTCCTCCGGCGTGACTGCCGCCGGTGAACCCGCCGCGGGCCGCCGCGGTGCCGCGTGACGCCGGGGTGCAGCCGCACCCCGGGAGGACGGCGAGGTTTTTTTCGCCGCACCTGGCGCAGACTGACGCTTGGTCTTTGCCGCTGGTTGCTTCGTAGCCATTTTCCCCTCCTGCGAGGATGCCGCGAATACGACCCACTGAACTCAGTATTTGCCCTTACGGTACTACCTGGATTGACTTGGATCAAGACAGAACCAGCGCTCACCGAAGGGCAATCGCGCGCGCGCCCAGCATGCCCAGCGCGGCGTTGGTGACCACGTGAACGGGAATGCGTGCCATGCGGGCGGCGAACCGCCCCTTCGCGTTGAAGGCGGCGACGAACGCACCGCGCTGGAGCGCGGGAAGGATGCGCGGCGCGATTCCGCCGGCGACGAACACGCCGCCGTGCGCGAGCACGGACAGCGCAAAGTCTCCGGCGACCGCGCCGTAGGCTTCGATGAACAGGTCGAGCGCACGACCGGCGAGCAGGTCGCCGCGCTCGAGCGCGAAACGCGCGATGGCAGCGGCCTTGTCCTCGCGAGCCAGCGCCCCGGCCAACTCGGGCGACTCCGGCGCCGCACCGCGTTCGCGCACGAATGCGTAAATGTTCGCCAGTCCCGGTCCTGACACCACCTGCTCGATGCCGACGCGTCCCGCTGCCGCATGAATATGGCGCCACAACTCGCACTGCTCGGGCGTGGATGGCGCGAACCCGGTGTTGCCGCCCTCGCCGGCGACCACTTCGTAGCGCCCGCCCTGCCATAGACGAAACGCGACCCCCAGTCCGGTTCCGGCACCCAGCACCACCTGCGGCGCGCGCGCGACCGGCTCCCCGGGCTGCAGCGCGGCGAGGTCCGACGGCGCGAGCTGCGCGATCCCGCTTGCGGCCGCGACGAAATCGTTTACCAGCCGCACCCGCCCGATGCCGAATCGCGCGGCGAGCGCGGTGCCGTCGATCTCCCACGGCCGGTTGGTCAGACGCACGCGGTCGCCATCGACCGGGCCTGCCACGCCGAGCACGGCGGTCTCGATGTCTCCCGACCCGATCGCTTGAGCGCGCGCATCGGCGAGAAAGCGCGTGAGCAGCTCGTCGAACCCTCCGAATGCCGCGTCGGCATAGCGCCGCTCGAACAGGGCCCGCGCGCCGCCGTCCGTGCGCTCGAGAAGCTGGAGCAGCGTCTTCGTGCCGCCGACGTCTGCCGCGATGATCATGATCGTCCTCTCACTACCCGGGTGCAGCGATGGACCGCCGCGCGACCCACCGGGAATAATATGCTAACCTGCTTGCGCTGCACCCAGCATGCTGCCCCGCAATTGAACGCCCCGCCCATCCGCCTCCTTTTCGCCACCTCTGAATGCGCACCGCTGGTCAAGACAGGCGGCCTGGGCGATGTCAGCGCCTCGCTTCCCGCGGCGCTCGCGCGCCTGGGCGTCGACGTGCGCTTGCTGCTCCCGGGTTACAGCCAGGTGCTGGAGGCGCTCCCCGATGCGCGCGAACTCGCGAGCATCCCGGCGCGCGATGCGTTTCCGCCTGCCGCGCTGCTCGCGGCACAGGGTCCGCACGGCGTGCCGCTGCTGGTCCTCGACTGCCCTGCGCTGTACCGGCGTCGCGGCGGCCCGTATCTGGACTCCGAGGGGCGCGACTGGGCCGACAATGCGCTGCGCTTCGGCCTGCTCGCGCGCGTGGCCGCGGATCTGGGAACTGATGCCGGCCCGCTCGACTGGCGCGCGGACGTCGTCCACTGCAACGAATGGGAGACGGGTCTGGCTCCCGCCTATTTGCATTACGCGCCGGGCGCGCGGGCCGCGAGTGTGATCACGATTCACAATCTCGCGTTCCAGGGCATTTTCGCACCCGAGTACCTGCCGGCGCTCGGCCTGCCGCCCTCCAGCTTTTCCGCCGACGGCCTGGAATACCACGGGAAGATTTCGTTTCTAAAGGCCGCGCTGCGCTACGCCGACGCGATCACCACCGTGAGCCCGAACTACGCGCGCGAGATCCAGAGCGAGCCGCTGGGATTCGGATTTCACGGCCTGCTTGCGGCGCGCAGCGATGCGCTGACCGGGATCCTGAACGGCATCGACACCGAGCTGTGGGATCCCTCGACCGACGCGCTGATCCCGCAGCGTTACGACGCGAACTCGCTCGCCGCAAAGCGCGTGAACACGCGCGCGCTGCAGCACAGGATGGGCCTCGCCGAGGACGATTCGATCCCCGTGCTGGGCGTGGTGAGCCGCTTCGCGCACCAGAAGGGCCTGGACCTGCTGCTGCAGATCGCGCACCGGCTGGCGGCGCTGCCGGCGCAACTGGCGATCCAGGGCGTCGGCGACGGCGATATCCAGAGCGCGTTCGCCTCGCTCGCGCAGCGGCATCCGGGGAAGATCGCGGTCAGCATCGGATTCGACGAGGCCCTCGCGCACCTGATCGAAGCCGGCGCGGACATGTTCCTGATGCCCTCGCGGTTCGAGCCCTGCGGCATGAACCAGATGTACAGCCAGCGCTATGGCACACCCCCGGTGGTGCACGCGACGGGTGGCCTTGCCGATTCGGTGGTCGACTGCAATCCGCGCACACTCGCCGGCGGCACCGCAGCCGGTTTCGTGTTCAGGTCTGCGGGCGCGGTGGATTTCCTGGGTGCGGTCGAGCGCGCCGTGGCCGCGTGGCGCGACCCTGCCACCTGGACGGCATTGCAGCGCAACGGCATGGCGCGGGATTTCGGCTGGGGCGCGAGCGCAGCCCGGTACCTGGAGATCTACCGCCGCCTCGCCGGGCCCGCCGCCGGGGTTAGACCCATGTCATGAGCCCCGTTTCCAGGGGGTGCGTCAGCAGCAGGTGGCAGGGATAGATGCGGATGCGGTAGTCGAACTTGCCGCACAGTTCGGAGGCGAAATCGATCGCGTAGCGGTGCTCGCCGGTTTCGGCGATCGGTCCTGCGCTCGCCAGCCCGTGCCGGCGCGTGTAGTCCTCGCCTTGCACGCCGTCGACGGTCGTGACCAGCATCTCCGCGGTGATGTCCTCCGGCGCGAGTCCGTTCAGCCTGACGCCGATTTCGATGCGCAGGCTGTCACCGTAACGCACCCGCCGCGTCGGCGCATCGAGGCGGCGCACGGTCACGCCGGGCCAGGCGCTGCGCACCCGCGCCTTCCATTTCGCCACCGCCCTGGCGGTCTCGTGTCCGCGCTCCAGGTAGATCCGTCCCTGCCGCGCCGCCGGCAGATAGAATTTCGACACGTATTCGTTCAACATGCGCGCCGCGCTGAAGTGCGCCAGGATGCTCGCCATCGACCGCTTGGCAAGCTTCACCCAGCCCGGCGAGTAGCCCATGTCGCCGCGTCCGTAATAAAGCGGAATGACTTGATCCTGCAGAACTTCGTACAGCGTCCGCGCCTCCTCTGCGTCGCGCGTGTACTGGTCGAGCGCCTCCGACGCGGGCTTGATCGCCCAGCCGTTGTCTTCCTGGTAGCCCTCGCCCCACCAGCCGTCAAGCACCGACAGGTTGATCACGCCGTTGATGCCGGCCTTCATTCCCGAGGTGCCGGACGCCTCCAGCGGATAGATCGGGTTGTTCAGCCACACGTCGACCCCCGACACGAGCCGGCGCGCGAGCCGCATGTCGAAGCCTTCCACCAGCAGGATCTTGCCTTCGAATTCCGGCGTGTGCGCCACCTTGGCCACCCGCCTGATCAGTTCCCGCCCGGGCTCATCCGCCGGATGCGCCTTGCCGGCGAAGATGAACAGCACCGGCCGCTTCAGGTCCGAGGTGATCTGGCGCAGCCAGTCGATATTCTCGAACAGCAGCGTGGCGCGCTTGTAGGTGGCGAACCGGCGCGCGAATCCGATCGTGAGCACGTTGGGATTGTCCGGGTCGGCGAGCCGCAGCAGGCGGTCGAGGTGCGCTTCGCTGCCCCGGTTGCGGAAATGCTGCGTTTTCAGGCGAAAGCGCACCAGGTGCAGCATCTGCGCCTTCAGGTACTGGTGCCTGCTCCAGAGGATATGGTCGGGAATGGCGGCGATGCGCTCCGCACAGGCAGGATCGTCGAAACGCTGCATCCATCCGAAGCCGAGGAACCGGTCGAAGATCTCCGCCCAGTCCGGCGACATGAATGTCGGCACGTGAACGCCGTTGGTCACATAGCCCAACGGATTCTCCTCTGGCGGAACCTGCGGCCAGAGGTCCTTCAGCATCCGCGCGCTCACCCCGCGGTGGATGCGCGACACACCGTTCTGGAAGCGCGATCCGCGCGCCGCCAGCGCGGTCATGTTGAACTCGTGGCTGCCCGGCGCGCGCCCCAGCGCGAGCAGGGTCTCCCTGTCCAGGTGCAACTCGCGGCAGTAATGGTCGAAACAACCGGCGACCATGTCCTCGGAAAACCGGTCGTGTCCGGCCGGCACGGCGGTGTGCGTCGTGAAAACCGTGTTCGCCGCGACTGCTTCGAGCGCGCCCTCGAAATCCAGCCCGTCCTCGCGCATGAACCGGCGGATCCGCTCCAGCACCAGGAACGCTGCGTGGCCCTCGTTCATGTGCCAGATGGTGGGCTTGATGCCCAGCGCGTCGAGCGCGCGCGCGCCGCCGATGCCGAGCACGATCTCCTGCATGATGCGCGTCTCGCGGTCCCCTCCGTAGAGCCGGTGCGTAATGTGCCGGTCGCGTTCGCCGTTCTCCGGGAGATCGGTGTCCAGCAGGTAGATCCGGACGTGACCGACCTGTACCTGCCACAATTTCACCGACACGTCGCGCCCGTCCACCTCGACCTGGACCCGTACCTCGGCGCCGTCGCGCATCACCGGCGTCACCGGGAGGTCGTCGAACTCCGAATCGACGTGGACGGCGTGCTGGTTACCCTCGCCATCGATGGTCTGCGAGAAATACCCCTGCCGGTAAAGCAGCCCGACGCCGACGAACGGCAGCTTCGCGTCGCTGGCCGCCTTGCAGTGGTCGCCGGCGAGAATACCCAGGCCGCCGGAATAGATCGGCAGGCTCTCGTGGAAGCCGAATTCGAAACAAAAATACGCCACCAGCTCGTCCGCACCGAGCAGCGCGGAGCCGTTCGCGCCCGGCGTCGCGTCGTGCTCGGTGTCGTGGACCGAGAGCACCCGGTTGTAGCTGTACAGGTACTCGGGGTCCTGCGCGGCCTGCTCGAGCCGTTCTTCGCCGACGCGCTTGAGCAGGACCTTCGGACTGTGGCCCGTGGCGTCCCACAGCGCCGGGTGCAACCGCGCGAACAGCGACCGCGCGTGCCGGTCCCAGCCGTACCACAGGTCGTTGGCGAGCTCTTCGAGGCGGTTCAGTCGTTTTGGTATCTTGGGATTGACTTCGAGTACATAACCCGTTCCTGCGCGTTCCATCTCGCTCCCCATCTGGTCTCGGCGCCGCAGCGCCGGCTGCAACCGGTTCCATCTTAGCGCAACCCGCCGCCGCGCGACGCGTGCCTGAACCGTGGTGACCGACTGAAGGGCGGCGCGCTCGCGGCTATCGCACCGCGGCGCGCTGGGTCGCGGGCGACAGGCGCCACACGCCTATGAGCAGCAGCGCGCCGAGCAGTGCGGCACCCGCCTGAATCTCCACGCGCGGAACGATCGTGCCCACGATGCACGCGACCAGCACCAGCCGCAGCGGCCAGACAATGGTCCTGCAGCCGAGGAATCCATGCAGCGCGAGCGACGCGAACGTGACCATGGCCGCAGCGAAGAACACCGCCGTAGCGATCGCTACGATCCCGCCCTCCATATTGAGGCCGGGATTGAACAGGAAGAAAAACGGCAGCACGAATCCGCCCACCGCCAGCTTGATTGCATGGGGCCCGAGCGCCATCGGGTTGACGCCTGCGATGGCACCCGCGGCGAAGTTCGCCACCGCCACGGGCGGGGTAATCGCCGAGAGGCAGGCGTAGTACAGCATGAACAGATGCACCTGCATCTCCGGCAGGTTGAAATGCTGGCGCAGCGCCGGCACCAGCAGCGCGGCACCGGTGATGTAGACGGCGGGCGTGGGCATGCCCATGCCGAGCAGGATCAGGAACACGGCGCCGAGGATCAGGGTAGGGACGAGCAACCCGCCCGAAAGGTAGGTGATCAGCAGCGTGAACTTGCCCGCCAGGGCGCTGATCTCGATCGCACCGATGACCACGCCCGCCCCGGCCACCGCGCCCACCAGCGGAACGAGCTGGGCGACGGTGTCGGTGCAGCACTGCACGAAGCGGCGCGGTCCGATCGCTGACTCGCGCCAGAACCAGGAGAGCACGATCACCGCGGCGGTCGACCCGGCGGCCACATAGACCGGCGTATAGCCCATGACGAGCAGCCCGACCAGCGCGCCCAGCGGCAGCAGATGCCGCCAGCCGCGCGCCAGCGCGCGATGCAGGGGCACGATCTGGTCCTCGGGCATGCGCGCCTCGTTGTTGCGCACCGCCTCGTTGTGCACCAGGATGTAGATCGAGGTGTAATACAGCAGCGCCGGCAGCAGCGACGCGAGCGCGATCGTCGCATAGGGGATGTTGGTAAGGTCGGACATGATGAAGGCCACCGCCCCCATCACCGGCGGCAGCATCGCGCCGCCGCTGGACGCTGTAGCCTCGATTGCGCCAGCGCGCGCGGCGGGGATGCCCATTTTCTTCATGATCGGGATGGTGAGCGGCCCGGTGGTGGCGACGTCGGCCGTGGGGCTGCCTGAGATCGAGCCGTAGAGCCCGCTCGCGGTCACGCAGGCCTTGGCCGCGCCGCCGACCATGCGCCCCGTGATCGCACCAGCCAGCTCGAAGAACAATGAGCCGCCGCCCGCCTTCTCATAGAAGTTGCCGAACAGCACGAACAGGAAGGCATAGGTCGCGGCAACCTCGAGCGGCGAGCCAAAGATGCCGCTGGTCATCACCGTCATCTCTTCGATGAAGTACGCAACGCTGAAATTCTCGTGTTTGAGCGGTCCCGGCATCAGGTGGCCGAAGAAGGTGAACGCAAGCAGCACCAGCACCAGCGAGGTGAGGCCCCAGCCGGTGCAGCGCCGGCACAATTCGACCACCAACGCCACCAGCGTGAAGCCGACCACGACGTCCGCCGCGGTGGGCTGCGAGAAGCCGCGGCTCCAGTTCAGGAACTTGTCGTCCAGGACGATGTAGTAGAGCGCCACCGCGAAAGAGAGCGCAGCGAGCGCGATGTCGGCCCAGGCGAGCTTGTCGCGGTTTCGGTTCGCGGTCGTGGTCAGGAACGCGATCGGGAACGTGATCGCTATGAAAATCGAGAGGTCGAGGTGGTAGTTGGCGGTGAAAGCGCGCGCCGAAATCGCGAACGCTTCGAGCGCCGCGTACGGAAGACCGAGGTGCTTGAGCTCCGCGACAGCGTGCAGCGCGACGCCGCCGATGACCGTGGCGAGCGCGCCGATCCACAGCACGTACAGCGCCGCGGCCACCGACCCGGCTGAGATGAGCACCGACCAGGCGCCGCCCGGGCGGTGACGGCTGCCTTCGCGGAGCAAGCGCCAGAACGGGTGCCGGGGCGGGCCGGATCCCGCCGCCGGTTCATGCTCCTGCGACATCAGACACGCAACGGCCGGGAGCTTACTTCAGCAACCCCTTTTCCTTGTAGTAACGCAGCGCGCCCGGATGGAAAGGCAGCTTGGCCGGGTTCTTGATCATGGCCGCGGTCGTGAAGGTGAACGCGATCGGGAACGTGATCGCTATGAAAATCGAGAGGTCGAGGTGGTAGTTGGCGGTGAAAGCGCGCGCCGAAATCGCGAACGCTTCGAGCGCCGCGTACGGAAGACCGAGGTGCTTGAGCTCCGCGACAGCGTGCAGCGCGACGCCGCCGATGACCGTGGCGAGCGCGCCGATCCACAGCACGTACAGCGCCGCGGCCACCGACCCGGCTGAGATGAGCACCGACCAGGCGCCGCCCGGGCGGTGACGGCTGCCTTCGCGGAGCAAGCGCCAGAACGGGTGCCGGGGCGGGCCGGATCCCGCCGCCGGTTCATGCTCCTGCGACATCAGACACGCAACGGCCGGGAGCTTACTTCAGCAACCCCTTTTCCTTGTAGTAACGCAGCGCGCCCGGATGGAAAGGCAGCTTGGCCGGGTTCTTGATCATGGCCGCGGTCGTGAAGGTCTTCAGCGAGCCGCCGATTTTCTGCACCCGGTCCTGGTTCTCCGCGACCGCCTTCACGTACTTGTACACCACCTCGTCAGGGGTGTGCGCGCCGACCAGCAGCGCGACCCACTGCCGCACCGTGGGATAGTCCTTTTCCAGGAAGGGATAGTCATTCTTGCCCACCATGCCCACGGTGAAGTCGAACGCGGCCGCCGCTTGCCTGGTCTTGGCCGGGTCGTCGTCGATCCAGATGAGCGGGCGCTTGTTCGCCACGTCCTTGATCAGCGAATCGCCCAGGTTGCGCACGTTCATGAACACGTCCGCCTTGTCGTCCACGATCGCATCCAGCCCGATGGAACTGTTGCCCAGCACGAAGCTGCCGCCCCACTTCGGTATGTCGTCGATGGTGAAGCCATGCGCCTTCATCATCTCGTAGGGCCCGCCTATGGTCGTCTGCGGGTTGTCCGGACGGTTGATCGCCAGCCGCATCCGCGGCTTCTTCGCCGCGATGTCCGCAAAGCTCTTGATGCCGTTCGCGTCGGCCCAGGCACGGGTCATGAGCACGTGGATGTACTGCACGTCGTAGAGCATCATCGCCAGGCTGAACTTGCCCTTCAGCGGCGCCTTGAAGGGGAACTTGCCCTCGCTGGCGAGACGCACTTCGGTACCGGTCGCGGTCGCGGTGAAGTCCGCCTGGCCCTCGGAGATGGCGAGTACGCCGCCGCCCGGGGAATTCGGCTTGAACGACACCGCCGAGCCGGGATAGACATCCCGCACCACGGCATTCAGCCCCTCGACCATGGCGCGCGGATAGCCGGTCGGCGTGGCGCCGGTCACGGTGGCCGTGATCGCGTTCTTGTCGTCGAAACCAGCCAGCGCCGGCGCGGTCAGCACGGCGAGCACGGCTGTGGCAAGCAAGGTACGGGCTTTCAGCATTGTCATCTCCTCCTCTAGATCGAAAACCGTTCGATTCTACGCTCGTGGCTAACTCTTGGATATGGCCTCAGGACTCCGGGCGCGCGTCCGCGCGGCTGGCCGCGCTGCGATCGCGGCACAAACTGTCGGACCCCGTACGCATATACCCTGATTGCGTCCTGAGATAGTCCGCAGGGATTCGCGCCGAAGTCGCGGTTCAGCGCTCAGTTCGCCGTGATCTTGGCTTCCTTGACCACCCTGCCCCAGGTGACGTACTCGCGCTCGATGTAGGCGGCGAGCTCTGCTCTCGTTCCGGGCATGGGGTCCAGGCCGTGTCCGCTCAACTGTTCACGAATGCCCTTGTCCCCGAGCACCTTGACTAGGTCGCGGTGCAGGCGGCCGAGGATGTCCTCGGGCGTCTTTGCGGGCGCCATGTACGCATACCAGTTGGTCGCCTCGTAGCCCGGGTAGCCCAATTCGGCGATCGTCGGCACCTCCGGCAGATAGGCCGTGCGCTGCGCCCCCGTGACCGCGATCGCGACCAGCCTGCCCGCCTTGACGAACGCGCCGGCCGATGCAGGCGTGGCGAAGGCCGACGGAATCTGGCCGCCCAGCAGGTCCTTGACCGCCGGTCCGCCGCCTTTGTACGGTACGTGCACGATGTCGATCTTCGCCATGCTGCCGAAAAGCGCGCCTGCGAGATGGGCGGCGCCGCCGATGCCAGAGGAGCCGTAGGTGATCGAGCCCGGCTTCTCCTTCGCCAGCTTGACGTACTCGGCGAGCGTCTTCACGTTGAGCGAAGGGTTGACCACCAGCACGTTCGGAAACACGACGGCCATGGTGATCGGCGCGAGGTCGCGCCGCGGATCGTACGGGAGTTTGGCGACGATGTGCGGCGCCACGGTCAGCGAACCGATCGATCCGAGCAGGATCGTATAGCCGTCCGGCGCCGACTTCGCCACGTAGTCGGTGGCGATGTTGCCTCCGGCACCGGGCTTATTCTCCACCACCACCGTCTGGCCCATTTCCTCGGCGAGCTTCTTGGCGATAATGCGCGCGGCGGTGTCCGTGCCGCCGCCCGGCGCGAAGCCGATGACCATGTTGATCGGCCGGCTCGGATAGCCCTGCGCGAACGCGTTCGCCGCTGCCGCGAGGCAGAGGCCGGTAACGATGCTGCGAATCAGCATAGAACTAGATCCTTTCTTGGAGTCTGTTGCGAAACGAGAGGACGCGGTCGGGATGCCCGCGCCGCCGCCCCCTCAAACCCGCCTGGAGCATAATCCAGTCCAGCTTACCCGTGTAGCTTACGTCAGGATGGATTATTTTCCCAGCATGCACGGCACGGCTCGTCGAACGCGGCCCGGAACGGCCCGCGCGCGACGGGGGTGCCGGCGCTTGACTCGCTTCGCGCGTCCAGTGCATGATCGGCTCACTCGCCCGTTGCGCGGCATCCGCGAAGCGCGCATCGGGCAGCCGAACGCGCGCCGCTCGACCCTGGTCGAACACGGGCGCACAGAACGCCGATTGGAAATCGCCGCGCTGCATCCACGCAGGATAACGGCAACGGGCGGATTCATGATTTTCCTGTCATTCTGAGGGCGAGGATGCTTGCGGTCGAGAACGTCACGAAGCGCTTCGTCATCTCCGACGGCGCGATCAGCGCGCTGGAAGGCCTGTCGCTCGCGGTGCCCAAGGGGCATTTCGTCGCCGTCATCGGCCCGAGCGGATGCGGCAAGTCGACGCTGTTCAACATCATCGGCGGACTCGTCGACGACTACCAGGGGCGGGTTCTGATCGATGGGCACGCGATCGACGGCACGCACCACGACGTCGGCATGGTGTTCCAGGAGGAATCGACATTTCCGTGGCTCACCACGATCGAGAACGTAGCTTTTCCGCTCGACGCCGCCGGGATGGCGAAGCCCGAGCGACTCGAGCGCGCGCGCGCGCTGCTGCGTCTTGTCGGCCTGGACGGATTCGAGCAGCGCTATCCGGCCGAGCTCTCGGGCGGGATGCGCCAGCGCACTGCGATCGCGCGCACGCTCGCCTTCGAACCCAAGCTGCTGCTCATGGATGAGCCCTTCGGTGCGCTGGACGAGCAGACCCGGCTGTTGCTCGGCGACCAGGTGCTGCGCATCCACCGCGAACTCGGGCAGACGACGCTGCTGATCACGCACAGCATCACCGAGGCGGTCCAGCTCGCGGACCAGGTGGTGGTGATGAGCTACCGGCCGGGCCGCGTGAAACGCGTTGTGACGATCGATCTGCCGCGCCCGCGCAGCTCGGAAATCGTCTCCAGCCCGGAGTTCGGCCGGCTGGTGGCCTCGATATGGAGTGACCTGCGCGAGGAAGCCTCGCGCGGCATGCAGGACCTGGAGACGAGCGCGCTCGCCGGCCGCTGAGCGGGAACGGGGCGCGGCGGCGCGGTTTTCGTCACTTGCGAGTTTACTGTTGACAATTCTGGAGAAGAATCTGGATTTTTATACGTCTCGCGATTTTGGACCGTTGCGCAGTTGCAACGGTCCAAAATCGAGAGAGTAGGGGCGTCAAAGGCAGCCCAGTTGGTTCCGGCTTGTCCGGCTTAGGGAAACGTCTGGATGGACAACAACGTAGGAGGAGCAATGAAGACGAAAACGGGATTGAGCAAGAGACTGAACGGACTCGCTTATGGAATGGGACTGGCGCTCGCGGCTTGCGCCGGCGGGGCGCTCGCGCAGGACACGGTTCGTGCCGCAGTGGGCCAGCGCGGCAACTTCGACACCCTGTTCATCTCGCAGGGCGTGGATGCCGGAATCTTCAAGCGCGAAGGTCTGCAGATCGAAATCACCTGGACGCGCGGCGGCGCCGAGACACTGCAGGCGGTGATCACCAACAGCGCCGACGTGGCGATCGCGAACGGCATCCTCGGCGTGATCGGGGCGGTCTCCAAGGGCGCGCCGCTCAAGATCGTGAGCGCGCAGATGACGGGCGCGCCCGACCTTTTCTGGTACGTCAAGGCCGACAGCCCGGTGAAGTCGATGAAGGACATGACCGGGCGCAGCATGGGCTACTCGCGTCCCGGCTCGTCCACCGATTTGATCGGCCACGCGCTGGCCGATCATTTCGGGGTGAAGCCCAAGTTCGTCTCGACCGGCGGAATCCCTGACACCCGCACGCAGGTCATGTCGGGCCAGATCGAGGCCGGATGGTCGGTGCCGCACTTCAACTTCGACCTGCTGAACGAAGGCAAGATCCGCATCATCGCGCGCGGCACCGAGCTGGCCTCGCTCGCCGAGCAGACGGTGCGCGTCAACGTCGCGGGCCAGAAGTTCCTCACCGAACGGCGCGATGTCGCACGCCGCTTCATGAAGGCGTATCACGACTCGATCGAGTGGGTGTACGCGAACCCCGACAAGGCGAATGCCTTCTACGCCGCGTTCAACAAGGTGACCCCGCAGGTCGCGCGCCAGACGCTGGAGAGCTTTCCGAAGTCGGCGGTCGCGGGATGGCCGGTGAAGGGGCTGAAGAAGAACATCGAAGAAGCGATCGAGCACAAGCAGCTCACCAAGCCGCTCGCCGAGAGCGAGGCGCAGGCACTGCTCTACGATTTCGTCTACGAGGCGCGATGAAACGTCGCCGCGGCGCGGTGCTTGCGGGGCTCGCGGGCGTCGCGGTGCTCGCGGCGCTGCTCGAGGGGGCGGTGCGCCTGGACTGGCTCTCCGCGCTCGTCGTTGCGCCGCCCTCTGCGCTGCCTGAGGCGTTCGGCATGCTGTGGCGCGAGGGCTTCGTCGCGCAGCCCTTCGCGCTGACCCTCGGACAGGCCTTCGCCGCGACTGCCGCCGCCGCGCTGGTCGGCATCCCGTCGGGCTACTGGCTGTGGCGCGTTCCGGTGCTGGGGCAGGCCTACGAGCCCTGGATCGGCGCGGCGTTCGCCGCGCCGACGATCCTGCTGTTTCCGCTTTTCCTGGTGCTGTTCGGCCGCGGCTATGCGACGACGATCTTCGTCGGTTTCATCGCGGCGGTGGTGCCGATCGTACTCAAGACGCGCGAGGCTTTTCTCGCCGTGCCGCGCGTGCTGTTCGATGTCGGCCGCAGTTTTCGCCTGAGCGAAGCGGGCCTGGTGCGGCGCATCGCATTTCCCGCGGCGGTGCCCGGCATCTTCACGGGCCTGCGGCTCGCGCTGATCTACGCGCTGGTGAACATCATCGGCATGGAATTCCTCATCGACTTCGGCGGCCTGGGGCGCATCGTCTCGGAAATGTACTTCCGCTACGAGATACCGGGAATGTACGCCGCCATCCTGCTGATCGTCGCGGTGAGTTGGATGTTCCTCGCGGCGCTTGGGCGCCTGGAAACATGGCTGCGGCCGCGCTGAGGAAAGCGCCGGACGCGCGCAGCGCTCGCTCGGCGCTGCGCATCCGCTGCGTGACACTCGCCGTGATCCTCGTGCTGTGGGAACTGGTCGCGCGCTCGGGCTGGCTCTACCAGGAGGTCGTGCCGCCGCTGGGCAAGGTCGGCGCCGCGCTCGCGCGCCTCGCGCTCGATACCGCGACCTACCGGCACCTCGGCGTGACCGCGTGGGAAGTGCTCGCCGGACTCGCGCTGGGCTACGCCGCCGGCGTCGCGTTCGGGCTCATCGCCGGGGCACGGCGCAGCTTCGGCGACGCCGTGGCGCCCTACGTGGACGGCATCGCCACCGCGCCGAAAATCATCTTTCTGCCCATCGTCATGCTGCTCGTCGGCACCGGCATCGGCTCGAAGCTGGCTCTGGGCGCCCTTTCCGCCTTCTTTCCGGTGGCGATCAACACCGCGGCGGGCGTACGCCAGATGAACCCGGTCTTCGCGCTGGTGGGACGCAGCTTCCATTTGCGCGCCTGGCAGATGGCGACGCGCGTCTATCTGCCTGCGCTGCGGCATTCGCTGGTCACCAGCATGCGGCTCGGCTTCGGCCTCGCGGTGATCGGCGTGCTGCTCGCCGAGACCAAGCTCTCGAATGCCGGCCTGGGCTTCCTCGCCAACGAGCACTACAGCAATTTCCGCGTGCCCGACCTGTACGCGGTGCTGATCCTGGTCTTCGTTCTGGCAGTCGGATCGAACAGCCTCATGGGACGGTTCGCCGGCCGCGTGCGCTGAATCAGCCCGGGTCGTCGCCATCCGGCCAGACGCGCGGTACGAGCAGGACTGGATCGCTCATCGCTTGCGCGCGGGACAAATCAGCCGACTATACGTGCCGCACCCGCATTTCGTCTGCCGATCAGCCAGAGGCGGATGGGCCGGGCGAGCCCCAGGAATCCCAACAGCAGGCCCAGCGGCGTGCTGCCCGGAATGGGCAGCAGCAAGGTCACCGCGGCCGCGAACAGCACGAATCGCTCGAGATACTCGATCCGTTTGGTCACCGGACCCACCAGCGAAATACTGAGCAGCGTCACTCCCAGCAGCCCGTTGAAGATCGCAAACAGAATGCCCTCTATCGGGCCCATCATCAGCATCCCGTGGTCCAGCACGAATATGAACGGCAGGAAATAGGCGGAGAGGGAGAAGATGAACGCCTGAACGCCGGTGCGCCAGAAGTCGGTGCCGGCGATCGTTGCGCCGGCGTATGCGGCCAGTGCGACCGGCGGTGTGACCATGGACATCAACCCGCCGTAGAAGATGAACAGGTGGGCCGCCAGCGGCAGGATGCCCAGCGCTTCCAGCGCCGGGCCCAGGACCAGCGCCAGCAGGATGTAAATCACGGTCGTGGGCATGCCGGCACCCATGGCCACGGCAGTGATCATGGTGAGGACCAGGATCAGGATCACGTTGTTGCCGGAGAAGTCCAGGATCAGGGTCGCGAACCGGCCCGACAACCCGGTGAGCAGCAGCACGGCCACGATGATGCCCACGCCCGCGGCGGAGGCCCCCATGCCGGCGAATCCGGCCGGCGCGGTGCAGACCATGTCCACAAAGGAACGGATCTTCAGGGGTCGTCGCTGGAACAGCCTGATCGCGGCATAGCACCCCAGAGTTGCGGCTATCGCGTACAGCACCGCGAAACCGGCCGAATACCGCAGCAGCAGCAGCGCCACCAGCATGGAAAACGAAATCAGAAACGTGAAGCCCGAACTGCCGCTGAACACCTCGCGCCAGGAAGGGATCTCATCGGCTGGAACCGGGTTCATTTTCATGCGCACGGCATAGGTGTATACGCCCACCAGCACGGCGATGAAATAGAGCACCGCAGGAATCAGCGCCGCCTTGCACACCTCGAAGTAGGAAATCCCCAGGAACTGGGCGATGAGGAAGGCCGTCGCGCCCATCACCGGCGGCATGAACTGGCCGCCCGAAGACGCGGCAGCCTCTATGCCTCCGGCCACGTGCGGCTGGAAGCCCACGCGCTTCATCAGCGGAATGGTGACGGTACCCGTGATCATCACGTTGGCCACGGCGCTGCCGCTGATGCTCCCCACCAGGCCGCTGGACACGACGGCCACCATGGCCGGACCGCCCCGGTAGCGGCCCACCAGCGCCAGCGCCAGGTTCATGATGAATTCCAGCGCGCCGGTCCACTCCAGGAACTTGCCGAACAAGTAAAACAGAAAGACGTACTTGAGCATGACGTACGCGATGACCCCGAACATGCCGTTGGAAGACAGGTACAGGTTCCCCATGATGCGTTCGTCACCGAAGCCCATGTGGCCGCCGAGCCAGAAGGGCAGATGCTCGCCGAAATAAATGTACACGATGAAGACGGCCACCAGCAGCGTCAGCGCCCAGCCCATCGAACGCCGGGTGGCCTCGAGTATGACCGCGATGGCCACGAACCCCAGCACCTGCGCGTGCGTCGGCATGTACAGGCTCAGATCCTCCATCAGGTCAACGTTCCAGATGATGTATCCGTAGGACGCCACGGTCGCGAGGACCAGCACGAAATCCAGAAGCCGCAGCGGGACGGAACGGCCGGGATTCATCAGCGATTGCAGAAATACGATGACGATCAGAAGGCCCACAAACAGGGGGCGTTCGATCAGGGGATCCAGGGGGTTGACCACGTTCCAGAGCGCGAATGCGGTCAGGAACAGGCCGGCGGCGCGAAAAACCAGGTCCGGGATAAGGATCGAAAGCCGTGCCATCATTGGCTAGCGCCCGTGAGTTGCCGATAGATCCTGCGAAAATAAGAACCGGCCCGGCCCGGCACTCGTCGGCGAATAATCAATCGCCGGGAGCAGCGGGGTATGCGGGCCGGATTCGGGCGCTCTCTTTACTTGCCCTGCCAGAGACCTGCTTCCTTCCAGTACTTGACGGCGCCGGCGTGCCACTCCACATTGCGCAACGGCATGGTGGCGATCTTCTCGTCATCGGCGAGCCAGCGATACAGGTTCATGCTCTTGTTCAGTTCCTTGATGTGTTTATGAAACGACTTGGTGAGGGCATAGACCAGGTCGTCAGGCAGATCCTTCTTCGCGATCATGTAGGGCCCCATCCAACCCACGGTCTGGAAATTGCCGCCCTTGTGGCCTTTCGGCATGGAGCCCGCCTTGATATTGCCCTTGAAATAGTACCAGTAGTCTGCAACGGCCTTGTTCACTGCCGCCGGGTCCATCGTCAGCGCCTTCGCGCCTCTTTCCTCGCCCAACTGGTACGCCGCCGGGGTAGTCTCCAGGGCGGCCGATGCATCCAGGGTGCCGTCACCCACCTGGGTGGCCATATCCGTCCAGTCGGCGTACACCGCTGTATAGTCCTTGCCTTTTTCCAGGCCATGGGCCGAAAGGATGCGGCCCATATAGAAATCCCATACGGCGGCGCTCGGGCCCAGCCCCACCCGCTTGCCCTTCAGGTCCTTCACGCTGTTCATGCCGCTGTCGGCCTTGGTGAAAAAGAAAGCATTCGAGGGATAGAAGGCGAACATCAATCTGCCATTGCGGTACGGTTTCTTGAAACTGCCCTCGCCGTTCCAGGCCTCTGCCTGGGAGGCGCCGGTGACCATGGCCAGGGTCACTTCGCCACGCTCGATCAGAGCGACGTTCTCGTTGCTGCCCCTGGAGGTGGAAACCACCACCGGAACGCCCAGGTCTTTCTCCCATATCGGAGCCAGGGGCGTCGCCAGCGCGTGGAATCCGCCGCCCTGGGCGGCAGAGGCGATCTGCAGGGATTTCACGCCGCCTGCTTTTGCTGGCTGGGCATGAACAGCCTGAAAGTAAAAAGCGCCCAGAAGCGCTGCCACAAAGATCAGATTCCGATTTGCCGTCGATTTCATGAGGATGATCTCCATTACCGGATTGGACCCGCTACCGGGACGAAACTATACGCAATGCCATTGGGTGTCAACATCCGATAGGTCGATGGCAACGCGCGCGCAAGGAGATTGGCACCCGGCACATTGCGGAATCTTGAATCGATAACAGGTCGGCGTCCTCTCATCGAGGATCGCCATGCGGGCATCGCCCTTTTCTTCCGTGCGCATGGCCGCCGCGACGCAAATTCGGTAAAGTCCGATATCGACTTTGCGCCCACGCACGGTCGCGGACGCGGCCGGATTGGCGGCCGATGGAGCCTGATGAGGCGGAAATGTTCCCGAGGAGAGTTCGCCGTGGCCAGACCTGAAGTTCGACCGTTTTTCCCGGCGACTGCCGGTTTCAAATCCGGCAGCGACACGCCCAGAGCATTTCTCGATCGCTGCCTGCGGGCCGTCGACGAGTTCGAGCCCGCCATTGGCGCGTTCGTGCATATCGACGCTGCCGCCGCGATCGCGGCAGCAGAGCGCTCGACCGAGCGCTGGCGCAGCGGCAGGCCGCTGTCGCGCATCGACGGCATGCCGATCGGGGTGAAGGACATCATCGAGACCGTCGACATGCCCACGCAGATGGGCTCGCCAGTGTACGAGGGCTGGCGCTCGGGGCGGGATGCGGCCAGCGTGGCCGCGCTGCGCGCGGCGGGAGCGGTGATTCTGGGCAAGACGGTGACAACCGAATTTGCCGCGACGGTGCCGCGCGGCACGCGCAATCCGTGGGACGCGCGGCGCACGCCGGGCGGCTCGAGCAGCGGGTCCGCGGCCGCGGTGGCATCGGGCATGGTCTCGGCAGCGCTCGGAACCCAGGTCATCGGCTCGATACTGCGCCCGTCCAGCTTTTGCGGATGCGTGGGATTCAAACCGACACTCGGCGCCATCAATCGCGGCGGCAGTCATGACTGGCTGAGCCAGAGCGCGCATGGTCCGCTCGCGGCCAGCCTCGAAGACGCCTGGATGGTCGCGCGGGAAATCGCCGACCGGGTCGGCGGCGATCCGGGGTTCGCGGGCCTGCACGGCCCGTCGGAGGTGCCTGCGGCCCGTGTGCCGACGCGGCTCGCGGTGCTGGAAACCGCGGGCTGGGCGGTGGCCGAGCCGGCCGCCAAAGCGGCATTCGAAGCGTGCGTGGCGCGCATCGAGGCGGCGGGTGTCGCGGTGATCCGGCGCATCGGGCACCGCGGGACCGCGGAGGTCGAGTCCTCGATCGTTCGGGTGATGGAGATCTCGCGACAGATCAACGCCTGGGAATGGATCTGGCCGCTGAATACCTATCGTGCCGTCGATCCGGCCAAGCTCAGCAAGGTCACGCTGGACCGCCTGGCCGAAGGCGAAGCGATGAGCCTGGATGCTTACCGGGCGCTGCTAACCGAGCGCGACCGCATCCGCGCGAGGTATGCGAGCTACTCGGCGGACTGTGACGCGGTGCTGACGCTCTCGGCACCGGGACCGGCACCCGTGGGCCTGGAATCGACCGGGAATCCGGTGTTCAACGTTCCCGCCACCCTGCTTGGCGTTCCCGCCCTCAGCCTGCCGCTGCTGGCGGCCGATGGCCTGCCGCTGGGATTGCAGGCGATCGGCTTTCACGACCGGGACGCGGCGTTGTTTTCGGTCGCGGCGTGGCTGGTCGCACTGCTGTCCAAGGCGGCATAGCGTTCAGCCGAAACCCGCCGCCCTTGCTATGCTAACTGAGAGGCGCGCCAAAGCGCGGCCAAGGTCGTCGCAATGCGAGCTACCACTCTTTAGGAGCGAATGATGCCAAACCAATACCCGTTTGCCATTCTCGTAGGCGGAGGTCCGGCTCCAGGTATCAACAGCGTAATCAGCGCCGCGACCATCCGCGCAAGGCTACAGGGTGTCGGGGTAGCAGGGATACGCGACGGGTTTTCCGACCTGATGAAAGGCAAATCCGATGGCGCGAGACCGCTTGCCATCGAGGACGTGAGCCGCATCCACTTTCTTGGCGGATCCGTACTGGGCACCGCGCGCGCGAATCCGACCAAGAAGACCGAGCAGCTTGACCACGTTGTCAGGTCGCTAGTGAATCTCGGGGTCACCATGCTGGTTACGATCGGGGGCGACGATACCGCGTTCGCCGCAATGAAAGTCGCCGAAACGGCTGCCGGGCGCATACGCGTGGCCCATGTCCCCAAGACCATCGACAACGATCTCGCGCTTCCATCACATGTGGATACGTTCGGCTACCAGACCGCGCGCCATGTCGGTGTCGGTCTGGTGAAGAACCTGATGGTGGACGCCCAGTCGACGAGCCGCTGGTATTTCGTCGTCGCCATGGGCCGCAAGGCCGGGCATCTGGCGCTCGGCATCGCCAAGGCAGCCGGCGCCACGCTGGCGGTGATTCCCGAGGAGTTTCCCGGTTCCAAGACGAAGCTGGACACCATCGCCGACATCCTGGTCGGGGCGATTGTCAAACGCATCTCCGAAGGCCGCAAAGATGGCGTTGCGATACTGGCCGAAGGTCTGGCCGAGAGCATCCCCGAAGAAGAACTCGATCGCCTGGGCAACATCGAACGCGACGAGCATGACCACATTCGGATCGCGGAACTGGATCTGGGCCGAGGGATCAAGAAGCAGGTGGAGAATCGGCTCGCCGCTCTGGGCATCAAGACGACCATCGTATCGAAAGACATCGGCTACGAGCTGCGCTGCGCCGATCCCATCCCGTTCGATATGGAATACACGCGCGACCTCGGCTATTGCGCGGCGAAATTCCTGCTCGAGGGCGGATCGAACGCCATGATCTCGATTCAGGGCGGACAGTTCGTGCCCGTGCCTTTCGCCTCGATGCTGGACCCGGCAACCGGCCGAACCCGGGTGCGTACGGTGGACATCGGCTCGACGCGCTATGCGATCGCCCGCCGCTACATGATCCGCCTGCGTCGAGACGATTTCGCCAACCCGCAACAGCTCGCACGGCTCGCCAAGACCATAGACATGTCACCGGAAGAATTTCGCAAGCGGTTCGAATACGTCGCGGAACACGAGCCGCCCCCGCTGGTTCTGCTGCACGCGCCGCCTGCTGCGGGGTCGGTGTGATTGTGCAGCGGGCGAGTCTGCTGTTGATCCAGGTCAACGGCACGAGCCGCCACAAGTCTAATGTTGTTCTACAGAAGCCAGTTGTCCAGGGCGGATATGTTCAATCTCGAGATCGGGCAGGAACTGGAGTTCATAGAGCCGGCGACCACGGAAGACCGGGTGATACCGAAAGGCACGCGCGTGCGCGTAGGCTTCATCATGCCCGAACTGCTCGAGTCGAAGGTCACGCTGGTGGTTCTCGGCGAAAAATCACAGGAGACTCTGACGGTAGCGCGGCATATCGTGACGGTTCATTGCCGGGTGGTGCAGGGGTGACCGTTTCCGCATAAACGGCCCGTGCGCCCGGCGCGGTGCCCTTCACAGGATTGCGACCCCTTTGATCTGCGCGTGCACGGCCAGCCCGGGATTCAACCCGAGCGCATCGACCGACTTGCGCGTTACGCGGGCGAGAATCGCCGTTCCTCCCAGATCGAGCGCAACCAGGCTCTGGCTCGGGCCCGCTTCGGCGATGCGTGCAACCCTGGCGGGGAGAATATTGATGATGCTGGTTCCCGTTTGCGCTGCCAGCGTGAGGCTCACATCGCGTGCCATGATCCGTATCCTTACCCGCTCACCGACTGCCGCCGCCTGGCGAGGCAGACTCACTCGCCCGCCCGGGAAGACAACGTCGGTGAGCTGATAGGCGTCGTCGTGACCGGCCACGGTGGCCTCGATCAACGACCCGATCTCGTCCCCCCGCGCCAGATGGAGGTCATCGCGCGCCATCAATTCGGCGGGCGTCCCCTGGGCCGATACCCGGCCGGCGTCCAGCACCAGCAGATGATCCGCCAGGCGGGCGACTTCGTCGATCGAGTGGCTGACGTACACCACGGGAATTTCCAGCGCGTCGTGAAGCCGTTCCAGATATGGCAGGACTTCCTGCTTGCGTGCCTGGTCCAGCGCGGCCAGCGGTTCGTCCATCAGCAGCAGGCTCGGGCTGACCGCCAACGCGCGGGCAATGGCGACGCGCTGGCGCTCACCGCCAGAGAGGCGGTCGGGCTTGCGGTGCATCAACGGGCCGATGCCCAGCAGGTCGATGACTCCGTCCAGCGAGACGCGCCGGGACGCCGGCGGGACGCGCCGCAGACCATATTCGAGATTTCGCTGTACATCCAGATGCGGAAACAGCCGCGCGTCCTGGAACACATACCCCAGCGGCCGCACATGCGTGGCAACGAAGTGGTTCGCGTCCTGCCAGACCGCGCCCCCCACCGTCAGATATCCGTCGGCCGCCTTTTCCAGTCCGGCGATCAGGCGCAGCAAGGTGGTCTTGCCCGAGCCCGAGGGGCCGAACAAGGCCGTCACCCCGCGTGCAGGCAGGCGCACATCGACATCCAGGCCGAAGCCGGGGTAGCAGTGCCTGAAGCGGGCGACCAGGGCCGTCATGCTCCGAGCGCCGCCACGCGGCGATTGACGGCATAGAGCAGCAACAGCGTCACGAAGGAGAACGCCATCAGCACGATGGCGAGCTCGTGCGCCTGGGCATATTCCAGCGCCTCGACGTGGTCGTAGATTTGCACCGAAACGACCTGCGTGCGCCCCGGAATGTTGCCGCCGACCATCAGCACCACGCCGAATTCACCCACCGTGTGCGCGAATCCGAGGACGGCCGCCGTGACGAAACCGGGACGCGCCAGGGGCAAGGCCACCGTGGCGAAGCGATCCCAGGGCCGGGCGCGCAGCGTGGCGGCCGCTTCGAGCAGGCCGGGGCCGATGGCGGCGAACGCGTTCTGAATCGGCTGGACCACAAAGGGCAGGGAATAGAACACCGACCCCACGACCAATCCGGCGAAAGTGAACGGCAATGTGCCCAGCCCAAGCGCCTGCGTGACATGGCCGACCGGGCCATTGGGCCCCATCGAAACCAGCAGATAGAAACCCAGCACGGATGGGGGCAGAACGAAGGGCAGCGCGACGACGGCCTCCACCGGCGGTTTCAGCCAGGAGCGCGTGTTGGCCAGCCACCAGGCAATCGGCGTACCGATGAGCAGCAGCAGCAAAGTAACGACCGAGGCAAGCTTCAGCGTCAGCACGATAGCGGCGAGATTGGCGGCACTGAACACGGCTTACACCCTGTAACCGTAGGACCGGATGATCGCCACCGCACCGGCCTGGTGCAGGAAGCGCAACAGCGCGGCGGCGGCGGCGTTCCCGCGACCGCGGGCAAGAATCACGGCATCCTGCCGGATCGGACTATGCATGCTGGCCGGGACGACCCATGCCGAACCGCCGGCAATGCGGCCGTCCTTCATCACTTGCGACAGGGCCACGAAGCCCAGTTCGGCATTGCCGGAAGCGACGAACTGATGGGCTTGCGCGATGTTCTCCCCGAAGACGAGCTTCGACCGCAGCGCGGCGGCAAGCCCCAGCTTGTCCAGTGTTTCCATCGCCGCGGCACCGTAAGGGGCCAATTTGGGATTCGCCACCGCCAGATGGGCAAACGCGCCCCGCGACAGCACCGCTCCTCTGGCGTCCACGAAATCCGTCCGCGCCGACCACAACACCAGCGTTCCCACGGCATAAGTGAAGCGGCTCGCGGGCACGCTCAGGCCTTCCCGCTCCAGCCTCGCCGGGATGTCCTCGTCGGCAGACAGAAGCACATGGAACGGCGCGCCGTTCCTGATCTGGGCGTAGAACCTTCCCGAGGCGCCGAACGACAGGTGCACCTTGTGGCCCGTGGCCTGTTCGAATTCGGCGACGATGGCTTTCATCGGCGCGGCGAAGTTGGCGGCCACGGCCGCTTGGACCTCTGCTGCCCGCGCGCATGTCGACAGCGCCAGCATGGCCAGGACGAGCATCATGGCCCGGGTCATTTCATCACTCCGGATGGGTGCGCCACGTGATATTTCTCTGTATATAACGGGATCGAAAAAAAAGGTGCTATGGCTTGCCGGGGCTTGCCAACAGGCGCGCAAAGGCCCGCATCTCCGGGGCCACCGCGACGGCTGCCCTGGTTTCCATGGCCCGGTAGCGTGCCAGCACATCCGCGCCCAGTTCGGTAACCCGGGCGCCCCCGCCTCCCGTGCCGCCGGTGAGCGTGTCCACCAAAGGGCCGCGAAACGAGCGGTTCATCACTTCGACCAGGGTCCACGCCCGGCGATAGGACATCCCCATCTGGCGGGCGGCCGCGGAAATCGACCCGCTGCCAGCAATGGCCTCCAGCAGGTCGGCTTTCCCTGGGCCGATGGCAATTTCGGATCCCATGAGAATGCGCAACCTGGGTTTTGCTATTCTTGCCCTGTCCCTGGCCATGCAATCGGTTTCGCTATATATCGCGAAGCATATCGAAAACCGGGGCGATTGTCGAAATTCCCGCCGCGACCGTCGCGGCGTACGGAGAGTCCTGGGCCAGGTGAACGGACAAAGTTGCGAACGGCGTCCTTAGCCGCGGACGGGCATGGCCGCGCGTGTTGGGGAGATCCGATACGGCCGTGCTTCGCGCTGAACCCTGCAGCAGACTGCGGTTCAGGCCCGCGCAATGCTGCACAGCAGCCCGCGCAGTTGGTAGGTCCCCATCGCCGGGTCGTAGGGCGGCGACTGGTTGGTCAGCACGTTCGCGTTCGATTCCCAGATGCCGTGGTCCGGTCCTTCGCGTTCCGGGAACCACCAGCCGTGCTCGCAGTGAATTACGTCCGGATGGATGTCCGGGGACAGCACGGCACGCTGCCGGATGCTCCCGCGTGGCGTGGAGATCACCACCCAGTCACCGCGCTTGATTCCGTGTTTCTCGGCGACGGAGGGGTGCATCTCGACCCGCGGCTCGCGTCCTCCGCGGCGCAGTTTCGGCAGTTGACGGTATTCCGAATGGTAGAAGACGGGAATACGCGCGCCGGTGGTCAGCACGTACGGAAACTGCTTCGCCAGATCGGGCCGGCTCAACGGGCTCTCGGGCGGTTCCTCGTAATAGGGCAGCGGATCGTAGCCGAGCTCCTCCAGGCGCGTGGAATAGAGCTCGATCTTTCCCGTCGGCGTGGCGAATCCATTTTCCTCGAACTTGCGGTATCTCATCGGCAGCTTCACCGGGCCGTGCGCGGCAAGCTCCTTGAAGCTCATCCCGATCGGGGCGAGCAACCGGTCGTAGATATCGTGGGGATCGTCGTCGCAGTGCGGCAGGCCGAGCCGCCGCGCGAGCTCGGTCATGATCACCTCGTCCTGCTTGCATTCCCCGGTCTGCTGGGCCTTCTGCTGAGCGGACACCACGTCCTCGCCGAAATAGGGCATGGCCACCACCTGGTCCAGTTCGGGCCAGGCCGCCGCCGGCAGCACGACGTCGGCGAGTTCGCAGGTCGGCGTCATGAACAGGTCGGCGACCACCAAGAGATCGAGCTGCATGAGCGACTCGTACACCATGCGCGAATCCGCATAGGTCGCAAGCGCGTTGTTGCCGAAAATGAGGAACCCCTTGGTCCAGTAGGGGTCGCCGGTGCGCATCGACTTGAACACCGAGGGCATGTGCGAAGAAGGCACGCGCGACCCGGCCCCGGAAAGGACGCGGAATTGATCGGCGCCGAGGCGTTTTTTTCGCTGTTCCTCGGGCAGGACTTCCGGCAGGAACGGGAACGGAGCGACGCCGCGCATGCCGAAGCACCAGCCGCCGGGAGTGTCGATGCTGCCGGTCAGCGCCGGCAGCATCGATATCGCCCGCACGGTCTGGATTGTGTTCGGCGTGTGCTCGATGGCGCAGCCCCATTCCAGAGCGCCGGGCTGGGCCTCGATCCACAGCCGCGCGGCGGCGCGTATTTTTTCTGCCGGAACCCAGGTGATCGGCTCGGCCCATTCGGGCGTGCAGCGCTTCACGCGCTCGGCCAGCCGGTCGAACCCGTAAGTCCACTTCTCGACGAACGCCTTGTCGTAGGTTCCGTCCGCGATAATCACGTTCAGCATCGCCAGCGCCAGCGCGTCGTCGGTGCCCGGCCGCAGCTGCAGGAACACGTGGGCCTGCTTGGCGAGCCAGGTCCTGCGGGGATCGACGACGATGATCTTCGGGTTGGTCTTCAGCGCGTCCAGCACCTGGAAGCCGATTTCGCCGTCCGGGCTCGAGGTCAGCGGATTGTGGCCCCAGAACATCAGCACGCCCGGCATGCGCTCGCCGCGGTAATCGCACCACGCCAAGCCGCCATAGGTCAGGTTCATGATGTTGACGCGCGGGAAAAGACACTGGGCCATCCCCGGGTTGCCTGAATTGGGCGTTCCCATCATGTTGGCCAGACGAGGCACCCAATGCATGTGATGGCGACCGGTGCCGGTGCCGATGGCGATGCCCTCGCGGCCGTACTTGTCCCAGATGCGGCGGATCCCCTCGCAGATGCGATCGTAGGCCTCGTCCCAGGAGGCACGCCGCCACTTGCCTTCGCCACGCGCGCCGGCGCGGATCAGCGGATGGGTCAGCCGCGCCGGGCTCTGGACCAGTTCCAGGCTCGCGTGCCCCATCGGGCAGAGGCGCCCGTGATTGAGCGGGCCGTCGGGATCACCCTCGATCTTTGCGATCCTGCCGCCCTTGACGTGCAGCAGGGCGCTGCAGCCGCCGTGGCACATGCGGCAGGTGCTCTTGAGCACCCTGTCCCTGGCGACGGTCTCGTTCACTGTTCCCGCCGATCTCGCCCGGTCACGATCGAGTCACAGGAACCTAGCCGAGCTCGAAAATCTTCTGCGGGAACTTGTGCAGCTTTTCTGTCACCCCGTTCTCCCCGATCAGGAAGTTGTCGCACGTCCAGCTGAAGGTTCGCGCCGTGACGTAGGTGGGATGCACGACGATATTCATGTTCTTCTGGATCGGCATGGTCTCATCGAAACGAATGAGCGGGCGCTCCACCATGTCGTAGCCCTGTCCATGGCAGTGAAGCCGCTTTTCCTCCGGCCTGCCGTTCTTGCGCATGAACGCATTGTAGGTCTCGAATATGTCTTTGCACGAGGCCCCGGGGCGCAGCAGATCGAGTACGACCTTCTGCGCCTCCAGCACGAAGGCGTATTCGTCCTTCATCTCCTGCGAGGCTCGGCCCAGCACGCAGGTCCGGCCCAACTCGGTGTAGAACCCGCCGGCGCCGTTGTTCTCCACCAGCAAGGTGTACTGATCGCCAGGCTGTATAACCCGGTTCTGCAGGTGGCGGTTGCCGAACATCGCCGACACGCCTACCGGCGCCGACGAGCACAGGAACAGCCCCTGCTCGCTGCCCAGGCTGTGCCCCACCTGCTCGGCGATCGCGGCCACTTCCAGATCGCGCATGCCGGGCCTGATCGCCTTGAAGACGGCTTCCATCATCGCATCCTGCATGGTTGCCGAGCGCCGGATCAGCGCAAGCTCCTCTTCGCTTTTCACCGACTTGATCCGGTCGACCATGTCGGAGGCGTCGACGAACTTCGCCTTGGCGAGCTTGCCCCGCTTGAGATAGTCCACCAGTGCATAGGACATGGCCGCCGTTCCCAGCAGGCCAACGGTCCCTCCGGCGAAGCGCTCCAGGGCGCGCTCGGCGAGCGCCGCGTCGTACTCGGCGGTGAAGTGCGCGGACGCGTAGCTTGGCGTGCCCATGAACCGCGCGGTGCCGCGGCGCAGGCCGTCGCCCTCGGGCGGCAGTTCGCGCACCACGCCGAAGGGTCCCTGGCCGACCACCGTCATGCCTTCATCCTTAGGGAACACCACCGTCACCGGATAGCCGTTGGTCGCCGGCACGTCGGTGAAATACTTGACGTAGCCGCCCATGAAGTCGTTGTTGGCCTGCATCAGCAGCGCATCGATGCGGTGTTCGGCCATGGCGGCGCGCACGGCCGACCAGCGCCGCTCCAGCTCGGCCGTGGAGATCGCGGTGTTTATACGCTCGGGGGCTTCAGCCATCTTGGTTTCCTCATCGGGTTCGGGCGGATCAGGCGCCCCGGGGACGCCTGACGACGTTGATCATATTCTCCGTGTCGCCGGCCAGGAACCGGCGCACGTTCTCCTCGACCGTGGGCAGCGCCTGCTCGGCGTACTGGTCGTGGAATCCGCCCAGGTGCGGTGTGACGATGACGTTTTCCATATTCCAGAACGGATGGTCCGCCGGCAGCGGCTCCTCGGCGAACACATCCAGCGCCGCGCCGGCAATCCTGCGTCCCTTCAAGGCCTCGATCAGCGCCGGTTCGTCGACCACGCCTCCGCGCGCCAGGTTGATGAGGAAACTCGTGGGTTTCATCGCGGCAAGGATCTTCGCGTTGACGATGCCGCAGGTCTGCGGCGTATAGGGCGTGAGCAGCAGCACGTAGTCAAGCTCGCGCACCGCTTCCTCGAGCTGGTCCCGGCCGACCATGCGGTCGAAACCCGCCACCTCGCGCTTCGCCGACGTAATGCCGACCACCGACATGCCGAACATCTTGCACTTGGGCGCCAGGTCCTCGGCGATCGCACCCACGCCGACAATGCCGACCGTCTTTCCCTTCAGCAGTCTGGAGGGAAAGCGGTCCCAGGCGTGCCGGGCCTGGTTGCGCAGCACCCGCGGCAGATCCCGCGCCAGCGCCAGCATCGAGAGGATCGCCGCCTCGGGCATCGAGGCGCCATGCAGCCCGTGCATATTGGTCACCAGCACATTGTCCTGCAGCGACGGCTGGCCGATGATGCCATCCACGCCCGTGCCCAGGGCCTGGATCCACTTCAGGTTCCGGCCCTCCTTGTACACGTGGTCCGCCAACTGCACGCCGAAGCTGACCAGTATGTCCGCGGACTCGATGTAGGGGCCAACCTTGCTGTGGTTGTCGACCATGTTGACGGTGAGCTCGGGAAACTTCGCCCGGAGATGGTTGTAGTACTTCATCCTCACCGGTTCGGGCAGCGTCAGGACGATAAGCAGATTGGCCATGATCTCATGCTCGGTTTCGCCGGAACCCCGTCTACAACCCCAGGATGCGCTCCGCGTTCTTGTGGAAAATCTTCTCCATGATTTCGTCCTTGTACCCGAGTTCTCCCCATTCGCGCAGTATCCTCTCGTAGGGCATGCTCGGATAGTCGCTGCCGAACATCACCTTGTCCTGCAGGCGCGCGCGCATGTCGATCTTCAGGTTGCCCGGAAAATATTTCGGCGCCCAGCCGGACATCTCCCAGTACACGTTGCCCTTGTGGAGCGCCACCGCGGTCGCTTCGTCCACCCACGGCCAGCCGGGATGGGCCATGAGGATCTTGAGCTTGGGGAAATCCGCCGCCAGATCGTCGATCGCCGAGGGATGGGCGTGTCGTATCCTCGCGCCCATTCCGCCGGGAAGCCCCGCTCCCATGCCAGTGGTGCCGACGTCGATCATCACCGCCGCACCGAGCGCGCTGATCTCCTCGAACAGCGGGTAATGCCGGCGATCGTTGACCGCGAAGTGCTGCATGATCGGATGGAAGTGAAAACCGATGAAACCCAGCTCCTGCACCGCCTTCCTCGCCTGAAGAATCGCGATTTCGCCCTTGGCCGGCTCGACCGCGCCCCAGGCCTGGATGATCCGCTTCGGATGACGCTTCCACATCGCGTGCACGGACTCGTTGGTGACCGGCGGCGTGGCTATGGTGGTTTCCAGGTCCAGCGCGACGAGCACCGCTTCTACCCCCGCGTCGGCAAAGTCCTTGAGGACCTGGTCTTCGCTCTTGCCGACCCAGCTGCGGTTCCAGTACTTCGCGAGCGCCTCGACATAGGGTCCCTGGCAGGCGATCCATTCCTGGGTGCCGGGATAGCAGTGCAAATCGATGATGCGCATGTGTTCGCTCTCCAGAGTCATCCGATTCGGCAAGGCCGCGTGGCCGCGCCCCTTCCGCTGTTCAGCCGCCGCACTCGGCTTCGAGCTTCTTCGCCACCGTTTCCGCCAGGATCTTCTTGGATACCTTGCCGAACGTGGAGACCGGGAAATCGCTCACGATCTCGAGGCGCTCCGGCAGCTTGAACTTCGCCATGTCCTTGGCCACGAGGAACCCGACGAGTTCGTCCAGCGCGAGCGCCTTCCCCGGGTGCAGGATCACGAAGGCGCACATTTTCTCGCCCAGCCGCTCGTCGGGCATCGGCACGCAGGCGATGTTCTTCACCGCAGGATGCTGCAGGATCAGGTTTTCCACCTCTTCGGCGCTGATCTTCTCCCCGCCGCGGTTGATCAGATCCTTCTTGCGGCCCTCGACGATGTAGTTCCCCGAGGGGTGCCTGCGCATCAGGTCGCCGGACCGGAAGAAGCCGTCTGCGGTGAACTGCCTGGAATTGTATTCCGGCACGCCGAAATAACCGCGTAGCGTATAGGGCCCGCGGCAGGACAACTCGCCGACTTCGCCATCCGGCACTTCCCGGCCGTCGTCGTCGATGAGCCTGACCTCGTCGTCGGGACACACCGGCCGGCCGCAGGTCTCCAGACGAACGTCCTCCGGGTCGTCCAGATGCACGAAAAACAACATGCCTTCGCCCATGCCGAAGTTCTCCTGCACCGTGACGCTGGGGATGAGCTGCTTGGTGCGTATCCTCACCTCCGGCTGCATGCGCTGACCTCCGCTCTGAACGACCTTCAGCGACGACAGGTCGTACTTGCCGATCGTCGGATCGTTGATCAGGCCGACCAGCAGCGCCGGCACGACCTTGATGTGCGTCACCCGGTGTGCCTGGATCAGCCGGAAAAGTTCTTCCGGACGGGTGGTCGCCGAGAGCACGACGCGCGCGCCCTTGAACATGAATCCCTGTATGCCGGGGCATGCGAGCGGCAGGTTGTGCGCAATCGGCAGCGCCAGCAGAAGCACTGAATTCTCGTCTACGCCGCACACGGCGACGGCCGCTTTGGAGTTGTACGCGTAGTCGTTATGCGTGCGCGGTATCAGCTTGGGGATGCCGGTGGTACCGCCGGAGAGCTGGAACACCGCCGGGTCGGTCGGGTCGATCTTGATGCGCCGCAGGTCGCCGGGGGAGCGCCGCGGCGCTTGCTCGATGAGCTCGGACAACGAGGCGAAACCCCGCCGCGCCTGCCCGTACACGATGCCATGCTTCACCGACGTACCGTCCGCGCGCATGCGCTCGACCATGTCCTGGAAGTCGAAGTCCCCCGCCCGCTCGGGCACCACGCAGGTCGTCGCCCCGGAAAGCTGGACGAACTGGCTCACCTCGAGATAACGATGCGTCGCCAGTGCCGCAATCGGAATGCAGCCGATTTTCTGCAGCGCGAAATACAGGAATACGAATTCGATCACGTTCGGCATTTGCACGACCACGCGATCGAGCGGCGCCAGACCCAGGTCGAGCAGGTTGAGCGCCAGGCGCTCGCTCGCCCGATCGACCTGTGCATACGTGTAGGTCTTGCCCCGGTCGAGAAACGCGACGCGATCGCCATACTGCCGGAAGACGTCGGCAAACTCCTCGGCGAGCGACTTATCCCGCCAATAGCCCTTTTCGCGATAGCGCTTCGCAAATTCCGGCGGAAACGGAACCACGCCTTCAAGCATGCTCTTCCCCAGGTAGGAAAAAGGGCTCTCGGGGCGTCTGACCGCAGCCGCCCCCGCTGAACCCCGGTTAAAACTGAACATGCTCATTGTCAAGCATGTTCATTTTTGGTGTCAAGGCGACAGCCCCCTGCGTATCGCCAAACCATGCTCGGATTGGAGAAATTTGCGTGATCGACCACCGACTTCTTTGACCTTTGTCAAGACCAAGGGCTTGCATCACCTGCAATGTGTGCCGGTCCCGTCCCGGTCATGCCAGAGATTCATCAAAGGTCCCGTTTCAGGGAGCCTGGCGACAGGCAAGACTCCGGATGGCTTGATGGGGCCAGGAAAAGCCGCGATACTGGGACTCCGCGGAGCGAATTTTCGATTTTTGGGGTTGGCGCAATGGGCGCGTGGATGATAAACGGGGTTTTTGCGCTTTTCTTTCTTTTGGCATCGACAGGCCTGTTCTTCTTCGTGGTGACGAGGGGTGCGTTGCTCGTGCGCGGGCTGTCATCAGGTTCACACACCGAGAAGTCGCACGTGTATCCCATCTATTCGAACATGCGGCTGATAAAACTGGTCGATTTTCAGCCCATCATCTCGGCGATATTGCTGTTCCAGTATCACCGCCTTGTCTCCAACATCGTCTCCGGACTCAGGCAGTCGGATTTGAAGAACAAGAAAGTGCTGATCACCTCGTGCGCGTTCGGGAATGTCATTCCCCGGGTCGTGAACGCCTGCGTTCAAGCCGGTGCTGAACGCGTCCTCGTCGCGGACATCATCCGCAACGAACTGGTGCACGCACAGAGCAAGCTCCGCGAGTTTTCCGGGAAGGTGGAATTCATCGAGGAAAATGCGACGGCCATGAAGCAGCCGGATGGGGTTGCGGCTGCCAACGTGATGTTCTTCCTGCTCCATGAACTGCCGCACCCCCTGAAGGTGCGAGCGCTGAACGAGGCAGGGCGCATGCTCGCCCCGGGAGGAAAGCTGCTTCTTGCGGAATTTCACCGGCCGGAATTGTGGGTACTGCGCGCGCTGAGCTGGACCTACTTCAAGGTGTTCGAGCCACTGGGTCTTGCGCTCTGGGATACCCATGACCCGCTCGGCTGCCTGGAAAGCATGGGCGGATGGGCATGTGAGCGTACGACGTATTTCTTCGGAAACTTCCAGATAATAACCGCGACAAAGCTATAGCACGCGCAAAGCCGGCAGCCATGCAGCGCCGGTCGAGTTCGTGTCGCGGGCAGCGCCCCGCGATTTCGCCCCTGGTTCGTTGACCCGCCGGGCACCACTTCCGCCTTTCAAGACCCGCGGGAACGGGCGACTTCCATTAAGATCGGTCTGATCCGCGCCGGCACCGTCCGTGGCGACCGGCGTGCCCTTGATTCCCGCCGGCGGCGGCCCGCGTAGCGTTGTGCCGGACCAGAAGTACCGGATCGTCTGAATGAATTGAATGCTCACCAGGAGCCGTCTTTGAACAAGAACCGCAGTGAACTGGATGCCCCGCCCGCTGCACGCCCGCTGCAGGACGCGCCCGAGCCGCTCAGCGTGGGTGTCGACTGCGCGGGACCGCAGGCGCTCGCCATTCCGGGCTATCTGCAACAAACCTACTGGTGGGCCTATGTCCATCCGCGGGCCGTACGGTTCTTCGAACGGCAATGGCTCGTCAATCTGATCCTGTGGGGCAACTTCGGCCGGCTGCGCGATGCGGCGCTTGACGCGCTCGGGCGCACGGTCAGCGGACGAACGCTGCAGATCGCGTGCGTGTACGGCGACTTTACGGCAACGCTGCTGCAGCGCCTCGCCCCGGACGCTTCGCTCGACGTGGTGGACGTCCTGCCGATCCAGTTGCAGAACCTGCGCGCCAAGCTCCCGGCCTCGGCCCAGGTTGCGCTGCACCTGTACGACTCCATGGCGCTGGGCTTTCCCGATGCATGCTATGACCAGGCGGTTCTGTTCTTCCTGCTGCACGAGCAACCGGCCGAGGTGCGCACCAGGACAATGCGGGAAGCGCTGCGCGTCGTGAAGCCGGGGGGAAGGCTCGTGCTGGTGGATTACCACCGGCCCGGATGGTGGCATCCGCTGCGCTACCTGTTCGAGCCGGTGCTGCGCGCGCTCGAACCCTATGCCATGGACCTCTGGAAACACGAAATCAGCACCTGGCTTCCCGAGGGCTTTCCGGCAGATCACCTATGCAAGCGGAATTACTACGGCGGGCTTTACCAGGAACTGGTCATCACGGTGCCGGCGCGCGCCTGAGCGGCACTGGAGCGCCGCGTGACTGCGGCGAACCGGACCTGGGCAACGCCGGAATCAGCCGCTTTTGCTCTTATTCAATCTCGCGTTTTCGTGCGCTTGCGACTTTGCA
>Ga0154717_1042_pt2 | contig 40548 bp, 30 predicted proteins | sample Rifle2008BG16ft_FD_105725 | JGI IMG/M metagenome (GOLD analysis project Ga0154717, IMG submission 105725) | Betaproteobacteria bacterium RBG_16_64_18
CTGAAAGCGAACATTCGCAGCAGGCTCATCGTGAAGCCCGCGTAGTCATCCGGCGCAAGCGGCAGATCCTGCCTGCCATGCAGCGCGATCTGATAATAGAGCTGCGCTTCTTCAGGCTGGAGCGCTTTCGCAAGATCCAGGGTCGCGTCTTTCTGCGGGTCCTCATCGGAAAGCGCTGCCGGCACCGTCTGCGCCAGCGCAACCCGGTGCAGCAGGGTCGCCAGATCCTGCAGTGCCGCATCGAACGACAGGTTTCTGGCCTCCATGTCGTCGGCGACGGCGAGCGCCGCGCGCGCATCGCCCTGCGCAAGCGCCTGAACGATCGCGAACAGGAAACTGTCGTCGACCGTGCCGAGCATCGCCCGCACCGACGCTTCGGTCAATTCCCCCGCCGAATAGGCGATGGCCTGGTCCAGCAACGACAGCGCGTCGCGCATGCTGCCCCTTGCGGCGGCTGCGATGAGCTTGACGGCCGCGGGTTCGGCATTGAACTTTTCCTCGCGGAGTACGCGTGCGAGATGCGCCGAGATCAGCGCAGCCGGCATCTGCTTGAGATTGAACTGCAGACACCGCGACAGGACCGTGATCGGAATGCTCTGGGGGGCGGTGGTAGCCAGCACGAACTTGATGTGCTCCGGCGGCTCCTCGAAGGTTTTCAGCATGGAGTTGAATGCCTGCTTGGAAAGCATATGCACTTCGTCGATGACGAACACCTTGAAACGCCCCCGCGTCGGTGCGTAAATCGCGTTGTCCTGCAGATCGCGCATATCATCGATGCCGGTGTTAGTGGCCGCGTCGATCTCGATCAGGTCGACGAATCGGCCGCTATCGATCTCGGTGCAGGCGGAACAAACGCCGCAAGGCTTGGAGGTAACGCCGGTTTCGCAATTGAGGGCTTTGGCTAGAATGCGCGCAATCGTGGTCTTGCCCACGCCGCGCGTGCCGGTGAACAGGTAGGCATGATGCAGCCGGTTCTGATCCAGGGCGTGGGTCAGCGCCTTGACCACATGCTCCTGCCCGACCAGCGTCTCGAAGGTGCGCGGGCGCCACTTGCGGGCGAGAACCTGATAGCTCATGGAGAAATTCTAACAGCTAGGATCGACGATGGAGCGGCGAGGCCCGATGATCGAGGAGGTATCGAGGGAGAAGCGGCCGTGCCGCTTCTCCCTCCCGATTCCCGTCCTGCCATCTTGCATAGGGTGGCGAGCCTAACCCCCGGCACTTGCAGTGAGTAGCTGTGGCTGCTTCCTTCCGGACCTGACCAGATTCACCACGCTGCAATGCGGGGAGGCCCGCCATAGTCGTCGAAACCCGCCACTCAGCCAAAGCGTGCTTCTGTAACCTGGGGCACGGCAGTGTAGCACAGCGCGTCCACCCTCAGCCGCCCTCGAAACGCGGCGCACCGGGGATCTGGAGCGCGGTCGGCTTCAGCTTCTCGGGCAGCACACGGCCCATGCGCGCACGGTGACCGAAGTGATGCTTAAGCTTTTCGCCCGAAAGCACCAGTTCCTTTTCCCTCCCGCCGCGCCCCACCCCGGCCACCAGCAACGACTTGCCGTTGAATACCGCCGCTGCAAGCAGCTTCTCGCCCTGCTCCAGACCCATGACGATCACGCCGCGGCCGCGCGCAACCTGGCGCATCTCGCCGATTTCGAACACGAGCAGGCGCCCATGGCCGGAGAGTGCCGCGACGACGTTGCCGGACGCCTCTTCATAGACGAACGGCGCCAGCGGCGCTTCGCCCTCGGCGAGCGTCAGGAATTCACGGCCCGCCTTGCGAGCCGAGGTCATATCCGACAGCCGGGTGAGGAATCCATAGCCACCGGAGGAGGCAACGAGGACGCTGGTGTCGGGTTTTCCCGCCAGGCAGAACATGATCTTGGCCCCGCCCTGCACGTCCACCAGCGACGACGCCGGCGCCCCGTCACCTCTGGCCGGAGGCAACTCTCCTGCGGTGACCGTATACGCACGACCCAGCGAATCCAGGAATACCACCGGATCCACCGTGCGGCACGCAAGCAGCGCGAGCAATCCATCGCCTTCCTTGAAGGACAGCGTGCCCGGATCGATACCCCAGCCCTGCCGCGCCCGTACCCACCCGTTGCGGGAGAAGATGACGCTAACGGGCTCGTCGATCAGCGGCGTCTCGACGACCGCTTTTTCCGACTCCTCGATCACCGTGCGGCGCTTGTCGCCGAATGCTCTCGCGTCTGCCTCGATCTCCTGGATGACGAGTTCCTCGAGCGCCTTGCGGGCACCGAGTATCTTCTCCAGGCCCTTGCGGTCCTTGCGCAGCTCCTCGAGCTCCTTCTCGACCTTGATGTGCTCCAGCTTGGCGAGCTGGCGCAGCCGGATCTCCAGGATGTCGTCTGCCTGCCGCTCGGTGAGCTTGAACGCCTTGATCAGATCCGCCTTCGGATCGTCCGCGTTGCGGATGATTTTGATCACCTTGTCCACGTTCAGCAGGACAATCATCCGGCCTTCCAGCACGTGGATTCTGTCCAGGACGCTCTCGAGCCGGAACTTGGTGCGCCGGGTCACGGTGGTGAAGCGGAACTTCAGCCATTCGGCCAGGATATCCCGCAGGTTCTTCCCGGTCGGGCGCCCGTCCAGCCCCACCATCACCAGATTGATCGAAGCATTGGTCTCCATGCCCGTCTTGGCGAGCAGCAAATTGACGAACTCCTGCTCGTCGATCCGCGACGACTTCGGCTCGAACACGAGGCGCACCGGATGCGTGCGGTCGGATTCGTCGCGAGCCTTGTCGAGCATGGACAGCATCAGCTGCTTCTCGCGCTGCTGCTCCGGCGTCAGCGATTTCTTTCCGGGCCGCGGCTGCGGATTGGTAATGGCCTCTATTTCCTCCAAGACCTTGCGCGACGACGTTCCGGGGGGCAACTCGTAGACCACCACCTGCCACTGTCCGCGCGCCAGCCGCTCGATAGTCCAGCGCGAGCGCACTCGTACCGAACCCCTGCCCGAGGCGTACGCTTCGCGCATCTCGGCGCGCGGTGTGATGATCTGTCCGCCGCCTGGAAAATCCGGGCCCTTGATGTGCTTCATCAGACCCGCGACCGAGAGATCGGGGTCGCGGACGAGCGCAATCGCGCCGTTGACCACCTCGTTCAGATTGTGGCTCGGAATCTCGGTGGCCATGCCCACGGCGATGCCCGAAGCGCCATTCAGCAGCACCACCGGCAGCCGCGCCGGAAGCACTTGCGGCTCAGAGAGGCTCCCGTCGTAATTGGGCGCGAAGTCCACCGTCCCGCTGTCCAGTTCCGCGAGCAGAACTTCCGCAAATTTGGTCAGGCGGGCCTCGGTGTAGCGCATCGCTGCCGGATCGTCGCCGTCGCGCGAACCGAAATTGCCTTCGCCGTCCACCAGCGGATAGCGCATGGTGAAGTCCTGGGCGATCCGGACCAGCGCGTCGTATACCGATGCATCGCCGTGTGGGTGAAACTTGCCCAGCACGTCGCCGACCACCCGCGCCGACTTCTTGCGCGGGGTGCCGGGGCGACCGCCCATCTCCCACATCGCATAGAGAATCCGGGCCTGCACGGGCTTCTGACCGTCGCCCACGCGAGGCAGGGCGCGGTCCTTGACGGTGCTGACCGCGTACTGCAGGTATTGCAGCGCCGCGTACCTGCCCAGCGGGAGCGCATCTCCGTACTCGGCCGCCATCGGCGCGAAATGCGGCGGCAGGGTCCCTCCTCCGTCCCCGCCGCCCGCAGGCTTGGCCGGCAGGCTTGCGACCGCGCTCACCGGGGCCTCGGAGGGTTCAGCAACGCCCGCCCCGATTCCATCGAACAAATCCTTCTGGGTACCCATAGTGCATCGTCCTAAGCCAGACAAGCCGGAACCAAGCAGCTTGCCTTGTCTTGGCATCCGTCAATCTCCCGATTTCGGGAAGTTGCAACTTTGCAACTTCCCGAAATCGGGAGACCCAGTAAGACCAAATTCCTCGCCAGTTCTGTCGCCACTTGAGTGGCGACAGACTAGGAGATATCGGCATCGATAAGGTTGCCGTAGGTCTCCATCCACTCGCGCCGCTGCGAGGCGTTCTCCTTGGACATCATCATGTCGAAAATGCTGCTGTCCTCACCGAGCACCTCATCCCCGATACGCACCGGAAGCATCCGGCGCGTATCGGGATTGAGCGTCGTCTCCCAGAGCTGCTCCGGACTCATCTCCCCCAGGCCCTTGAACCGGGACACAGCCCATTTGCCCTCGGCTACGCCCTCGTCCCGCAGCTTCTCCTCCATGCCCTCGAGCTCCTGCCTGTCGAGCGCGTAGAGCTTGCGCGCCGGCTTGCCCTTGCCGAGCGAGGTCACGTCGATCCGGAACAGGGGCGGCTGCGCCACGTATATATGCCCGCCCTCGATCAGTTTCGGAAAATGACGGAAAAAAAGAGTCAGCAGCAGCACCTGGATGTGCGAGCCGTCCACGTCGGCATCGGCGAGGATCACGATCCGCCGATAGCGCAGCGCCGTGAGGTCCGCAGGCTCCCCGGCCTTGTGCAGTTCCACACCGATGGCAAGCGCTATCGCCTCGATTTCCTTGTTCGAATACAACGTCTCCTGCGCGTCCTGCCAGGTGTTCTTCGGCTTGCCCTTCAGGGGCAGCACCGCCTGGAATTCCTTGTCGCGCGCCTGCTTGGCCGACCCGCCCGCCGAGTCGCCCTCGACGATGAAAAGCTCGTTGCGCTCGGGGTCGTCCGACGCGCAGTCGGTGAGTTTGCCGGGCAGCACCGCTACGCCCGAACTCTTGCGCCGCTCGACCTTCTGTGCCGCCCGGGTCCGCGCCATGGCCTGCCGGATCACCAGTTCCGCGATTCGCTTGCCCTCGTCCACGTGCTGCGACAGCCACAGTTCGAAGGGATCACGCACCATCTGGGCCACCAGTTTCACCGCGTCGCGCGAGATGAGTTCGTGCTTGACCTGGCCCTTGAACTGCGGATCGAGCATCTTGACTGAAAGAACGTAGGAGGCACGCGACCAGACGTCCTCGGGGACGATCTTGACGCCGCGCTGCCCCATCGCGTGGTGCTCTATGAAACTGCGGATGGCGTTGTATACCCCCTCGCGCAGCCCCGAGACGTGGGTACCGCCATGCCGCGTCGGGATCATGTTCACGTAGGCCTCTGCCACCACCTCGCCCTCCGGCGTCCAGGCGGCCGCCCACAGCGCGCCTTCGCCTTCGGTGAAGCTGTCCGACTCGGACTGCGCGACGATGTAGCGCTCGCCGAGAAAAGTCTCGGCCACCGGATTGAGCTCGGCGATCGCGTCGGCGAAATAACCCCGGACGCCCTCCGGAAAATGCCAGGTCTGGGTCTCCACCTTGCCGTTCTTCTCCACCCCGAGACTGAAACGCACTCCGGGCAGCAGCATGGCCTTGGCGCGCAGCAGCGCGGTAATGTCGGCGACGACGATCTTTGGCGAATCGAAGTACTTCGGATCCGGCCAGAACCGGATGTGTGTGCCGGACTCCCGTGCACCGACCGAACCCAGCTTCCTGAGCGGCTCCTTGACCTTGCCGTTGTCCGCGAATACCAGCCGGTGCAGCGCGCCGTCGCGCTTGACTTCGACTTCGAGCCGCTTTCCGAGTGCGTTGGTCACGCACACTCCGATCCCGTGCAGTCCCCCGGCGATGCGGTAGACGGCGTCCTTGTCCGTCTTGCGGAACTTGCCGCCAGAGTGCAGCGTCGTGAAGATGACCTGCACCGCCGGCACTTTCTTCTTGGGATGGATGTCGACCGGAATGCCCCGCCCGTCGTCCTCGACGCCAGCCGAACCATCCTCGTAGAGAGTGACCGAAATGTTCTTGGCGAATCCTGCCAGCCCTTCGTCGGCGGAGTTGTCTATGACCTCGACCAGCGCATGGTTGGGATTGGCCGGATCGGTATACATCCCCGGCCGGTGGAGAATCGGCGAAAGATCCTCCAGGATCTCTATGTCTACTGCGTTGTAACCGCTAGATTTTGTTGCCATTGTCCGTTCCACCCCTATAGCTTGGGGTATTGGCCGGCGCCTATGATACCCCTAGCGGGTGGCGCGCGCACGCGAGCGTCTGCTGTCAAATGTCCGCAGGCAAACTTGTCTGAGTGGAGCGCATGCCCGGCCTTTCCATCATGCATCCATGCCGAAGCTTGACTCCCCTTCGTTCACGTACGGCAGCACCTCGTTGATCAATCGGTCGAATTGCTCGAACTCCCGCGTTGCCGTCGAAATGCGCAGCGTCATGCGCCTGGCGCCGCAGCCCCGGAACGCCTTGAGTCCTTCGATGCATTCTTTCGGCGAGCCGTAGGTGAGCCACGTCTCCAGTCTCTCCCTGGTGTAGTCGGCGGAGTAATAGCGGTCGAGAAATGATTTTGATTCCTGCAGCGCGCGGTCCCTGTTCTCGTCGATGTATATGTGATGATAGATGCAATTGTCGAACCAGTCGGTGGCGCGTCCGTTCTCTCTGGCGACTGCCAGAATCTTGTTCCACGAATTGTGAATCGCCCGCGGCGCCGCGCTATGCGTCATCCATCCATCCGCCAGTCGGCCGCATTGTTTCAGCGCATAGTCGGAGCCGCCGGACGCCATATCCGCCCCGCCGGTCGCAAGTCGCGTGGCATTGGTTCCGGTCCAGATTGGGCAGTCCGGATTCCGGGGCTTCGGTTCGAGCACCAAGTCCGCGAACTTGTAGAAGGCGCCTTCGAACGCCTCTTTGTCCTTGTGCCAGAGATGCTTCAAAATCCTGATGTGTTCGTACACGCGCTTGCGCCGCTCTTCAGGCGGCACGCCGAGCGCAATCGACTCGGCCTTCCACAGCGCTTCGCCGCCCCCGCCTGCAGTGACGATCAAGCGTGTGCGGCCGCCTGCAATCTGGTCGATGCTGGCCCATTCGTACGCAAACACCAGCGGATTGCGCAACGCGAAGGACCCCATCGTGGCGGGGCCCATCAATATCCTTTCGGTTCGACCGGCGATGGCGGCAAGCAGCGGGATCGCGTCGAGGCGGCGGTTGACGTACAAGGCGTCGCCCACCCAGACGGAGTCGAACAGTTCGCTCTGCTCGACCCGGTCGGCCATCTGCAGAAGATCCTTCGCGGTGCGAATTCCCATCACAACCCCGCGATTCGACAGCGTGACGCCGAACTTGAGTCGATCGATTTGTTGGCCCATTCTCGAACCCTTCACTGTCGAATTGAATCCGTCCCAACTTCACCCGCGGACACGTGCCCCAGCCGCGATTGCCACTCGCGGTAGTCGGCCGGCGAATCGATATCGAAAGAAAGCGCGGGATCGCTCCATATCGTCACCTTCACGCCCGTCGCCTCGATCGCGTCACGATGGCGAGCAAGGCTGCCCTCGCCGAATGCAAATTTCACGGCGCAGTCCGCCGGCAACAGCAGGCCATTGGTGCCGCTCCCCAGCTTGTCTGCGATGATGGCGGCACCACCGCGCAGCATCCGGTTCCGGAGACGGTAGAGCACGTCGCAGTTTGCGTCGGGCAAGTCCGCGGCGAGAACGAGGAGCGACGAGGCGCCCTTCGCACGGGCCGCATCGCGCGCTGCTTCAAGGGCCGCGTTCAGGCCCGACTCCCCCGCATCAGGCAGCGGCAACGCTCCCCGCTCCAGCGCCAGCGCCAGCGCATCCGCGCCCGCGCTGGCGACGATGCAGCGCGACAGGTCGCCCTCGGAGCCCTCGATCGCATCGAGCGCTCGCTCGAGCAGCATCGCGTTGAGCGCACGCCGTTCCTGCGCGCCGAGCAGTCCTGCAAGGCGCGATTTTCCGGTGGCCAGGCCGCGCACCGGCACGATGGTCCAGTGGCTCATCGGGTCCCCGCAATGCGTCGCATGAGCGAGAGGGCTTCGCTGGCGGCGTGCAGCGACTTGTCCGGGGAGATCATCATCGTATCTGTAAGCGCCACGGAACGAGCGCCCGAGGCGATCGCCGGCTCGAGCGCGGCATCCTGCGTGTCGATGACCCAGCCGTCCACCAGCGTGCCATAGTGCCGTGCCACACCCAGGGCAGAAGCCTCGATGCCCAGTTCGCGCATGATCTTCGCCGCCGGTCCTTTTACCGCGTTGCCGGCGACGATCGGTGACACCGCGACAACCGGTACTCGTTTCGATTCGAGTAACGCGCGCAGTCGCGCGACCGCGAGCATGGGCGCAACGCTCAGCCACGGGTTGGACGGGCAGATGACCACGCCCTGTATCGCGCCGGGTTCGAGCAGCCGCGCCAACGGGGCGGAGGGGCCGGCGGTGTCGGCGCCTTCGAAGCGAAAGCCAGTCACCATCGGCTCGCAGCGACGGCGGACGAAATAGTCCTGGAAACAGAGTTCTCCCGCGTCGGTATTCACCATTGTGCGCAAAGGCGCATCGGTGACCGGGACGACGGCATGTGCAATACCCAGCCGCGCGCAGAAGGACGAGGTGATCGCCGACAGCGCCTCGCCGCCGCGCAGGCGCCGCGTGCGCTCGACGTGAACTGCGAGGTCGTGATCGCCGAGGCGGAACCAGCTGTCGCCGCCAAGGCGGGCCAGCGTCTCCATGAAATGCCATGTCTCTCCCGCGCGACCCCAGCCGGTCTCCGGATTCTGGATGCCCGCCAGCGTGTACATCACCGTGTCGAGGTCGGGCGATATCGAAAGACCGAGGTGCTCGAAGTCGTCGCCGACGTTGACCGCCACGGCCAATTCGCCGGGTGCCAGCGCGAGTGCGAGACCGCATGCGAGCCGCGCCCCGCCCACACCGCCTGCCAGCGCGAGGATCACCGGAACAGGTCCTCGTCCCTCGGTCTGAGCAGCTCGCGCGCCGAGCCCTCGCGCCGCCCGTAGGGCACGCCGCGCACGTGAACCACGGGACAACTCTCGTCGGCCTGGCCCATGAGCAGCGACGCGGCCGCCGCGACTTCATCGGCAACACCGACTTGGGTGATCAGCAGCCTTCTCCCGAAGCGGTCCGGGCGGCCGCGCAGGTCGAGTAGGCCGGGCAGTCCGGCAACCCCGAGCGCGATGCCCACGGTGCCGTTGCGCCACGCACGCCCGACGCTGTCGTTGATGATCACACCGGGATCCGCGCCGGTCGCCCCGCGCAGCGAAACGCGCAAGCGTTCGCAGGAAGCGTCAGGGTCGATCGGCAGGAGCAGGACCGATTCGCCGCCGTGCTCGACATTGGACTGGTCGATGCCGGCGCTGGCCATGACGTAGCCCAGCCGGTGCTCGACGATCATGACGTCCTTTTTCGCGCGCAGCACTTCCTTCGATTCCGACAGCACCAGCTCGATCAGGCGCGCGTCCTTCTGCGTGACTGCGACGAGCTCGATCGCGCGCGGCGAAGGCGTTACACCCGCCAGCGCCATCGCGCGCCCCTCGCTCTTGGAGACGATCTTCTGCGCGACGACCAGCACGTCGCCCGCCGCAAGCGCAATGCCGGCGCGGCCTAGGGCAGCCAGGACCAGCGCGGCGAGATCGTCGCCGGCGTGAATTTCGGGAATGCCTTCGAGCGCGGTTAGGGTCAGGCTGCGCATGAGGCAGTGATTATCTCAGACCGGGGGGATAGGCGCGGCAGGGCTGCGGCGACGTTGCCTTTTCAGGTATCGCGATCCGGACGCGGTACACCGGTAATGCGTATGCCGGAACCGGGCACCTTGTAGCGCTTGTTGATCGCAATCAGCACCGAGGTCAGCGCTTCGCTCGCCGCGGAATTCGCGAGCGCACCGGCGTGCCATGCGACCATGCCGGCGGCCTCGGCCAGCTGTACGGCCTGCTCGCGCGCATCTGCGTCATCGCCGCAGACCAGCACGTCGCAGTCGATCCTGTGGCTCAGGTCCTTCAAATGGACCGCCGACACGTTCTGGAACGCCGACACGACGCGAACGCCGGCGCCCAGATCGTTCTGCAGACGCAGTACGGCAGACCCGCCCTCGGGCAGGCAGACGCGATCAACCTTGGGCGGATTGAGTGGCACGGTGACGTCGATGAGTATCTTCCCCTCCAGCGCATCTTTCAGTCCCATCGCGGTCGGACACTGCGCCGCATAGGGCAGCGCCAGTACGACGATGGCGGCCGCATTCGCGGCATCGATGTTGCACAGTCCGGTTACGGTCGCGCGGCCCGCGAGCAGCTTGTTGAGTTCGGCTGCGGCGGCGGCTGCCCGGTCGGCGGTGCGAGAGCCGACGATGACGGTGTAGCCCGCGTTGGCCCAGCGGAATGCGAGGCCGGAGCCTTCCTTGCCTGTGCCGCCGAGGACCGCGATCACGGGTCTATTCACACGGCGATTCCGTTGGACAATTTGCTGTGCCTTCCGGCCGACTCGCGGCGACGCTTCGGCGGTGTGAGAACAATCGGAAGGAGCGCCGCCGCCTGGTACGACCTGGTGCGTTGAACCTCGCGGGCCACGTCATATAAGGTCGTGCGCTGCCGGGGCTCGCGGCCGGCTCGAGCGATGAGCGCGTCGAACTGCGCCGGCGGCAACTCCTGGCCATGCTCGTTGCCGGCCGCGCGGGAGATGCTTTCGTTCATCAGCGTGCCGCCGAGGTCGTTGGCACCGGCGCGCAGGGCCGCGACCGCGCCCTCGGGCCCGAGCTTCACCCACGATGCCTGGATGTTGGGCACGAGCGGATGCAGCGCGATGCGCGCCACCGCGTGCATCAAGAGCGCCTCGCGCCAAGTCGGCCCCTTGCGAGCGCGTCCCTTCAGATACATCGGCGCTTCCATGTGGATGAACGGCAGCGGCACGAATTCGGTAAAGCCGCCCGTGCGCGCCTGCAGGTCCCGTATGTGCAGCAGGTGACGCGCGACCTGTGCAGGCGTCTCGACGTGGCCGAACATGATGGTCGCTGTCGAGCGCAGTCCGACGCGGTGCGCAGCCTGCATCACGCGTAGCCATTCATCGGTGCGGATCTTGTCCGGGCAGATGACCTTGCGCACCTCGTCGTCGAGGATCTCCGCAGCGGTGCCGGGCAGCGACCCGAGGCCGGCGTCGCGCAGGCGCTCGAGGAAGGTTTCGACCGGGAGACCCAGCGTCGTCGCTCCGTGCATCACTTCGAGCGGCGAGAACGCATGCACGTGCATGTCCGGCGCGGCCTGTTTCGCCGTCCGGAGGATGGAGAGGTAGGTTTCGCCGGTGTAGTTCGGATGGATTCCGCCCTGCATGCACACTTCGGTTGCGCCGCGCGCCCATGCCTCTTCGACGCGGCGTGCGATCTCCTGGTGCGCGAGATCGTAGGGTGCGCCGCGCAATTCGTTGACGGCACTGCTGTGGCGTCCCTTGGAAAAGGCGCAAAAACGGCAGCCGTAGTGGCAGACATTGGTGTAGTTGATGTTGCGGTTGACCACGTAGCGCACGATGTCACCGCTCGCTTCACTGCGAAGCGCGTCGGCGGCATCGCAAACCGCGGCGACCTCATCGGCGCGCGCGGCGAAGAGGCGGACTATTTCGTGCTCGGCCAGCGGATCGCTTCGCATTGCCCGATCGAGAACCGCATCGAGATCGGTCGAGCGCCTGCGTTCGGGCGCCGGAATGGACGGGATCGCGCCTACTCCGCCAGCGCTCCAGCCGTCCGCGCGTGCGTACCCGTCTGCGTCGGCGTGCTGCTGCAGATGCGGCATCAAGCGGGCGTCATGCCAGCGCGCCGCGTCCCGGCAATACGCCGGATAGCTGGCGAGGCGCTCGACGAGGATGTTCCCTGCTGCGGCCGTCCGCTGCCGAAGCGATTCGATGTGGGGCCACGGTGCCTCGGGGTTGACGTGGTCGGGCGTCACCGGAGACACCCCGCCCCAGTCGTTTATGCCGGCCTCGACCAGCCGCGGATATTGCGCCGGGCTGAGGTTGGGCGGCACCTGGATGTTCATCTGCGGGCCGAACACGAACCGTGCGAGCGCGACCGTCCACTGGAGGTCTTCGAGTTCCGGCTCATGGGCAGCCGCCATCGGGGTGCCCGGCTTGGCCCGGAAATTCTGGACGATGATTTCCTGGATGTGACCGTAGCGCAGGTGCAGCCCGCGCAACGCGAGCAGCGCTTCCAGCCTCTCCTCGCGCGTCTCGCCGATGCCGATCAGGATGCCGGAAGTGAACGGGATCGCAAGTTCCCCCGCAAGCCTGATGGTCTCGAGCCGCGCGGCGGGTTGCTTGTCGGGCGACCCATGGTGCGGCCCGCCCCGTTCGCACAGACGCCCCGAGGCGCTCTCCAGCATCAGTCCCTGGGATACGGACACGGTGCGCAGATGCGCGAGTTCGTCGCGCGTCAGCACGCCCGGATTCGTATGCGGAAGCAGGCCGGTCTCTTCAAGCACCAGCTCGCACATGGCGGCAAGGTAATCAATGGTGCTCGCATGACCCAAGTCGTCGAGGGCCCGGCGCGCCTCGGGCCAGCGCAGTTCGGGCTTGTCGCCGAGCGTGAAAAGTGCTTCGCGGCAGCCCGCCGCCTGTCCGGCGCGCGCAATACCCAGCACTTCGTCTGGAGTCAGGTAGGCGCGCTTCAGGTCGCCGGGTGTCGTGGCGAAGGTACAGTAGTGGCACGCATCGCGGCACAGTCGAGTGAGCGGAACGAAGACCTTCCGGGAAAAGCTGATCCGAGCGCCATGGCCCTGGTCGCGCATTCGGCCGGCTTCTTCAAGCAGGTGCTCGCTTGGCTCGCGTTCGAGCAATTCGCGCAGTCGCACGTCACTGTACATGTTCGCCTCGAGGCATTAGTGGCTGGCTGGATGAGTATACCAGTGGCCCTGGTACCAATGGGCATGCCGGACGCGAACGGATGGCGTGGAAAGTCGGCGTGGACGTGATCCAAGCGGGCGAGTAAGATAGTTTGCGGAGCCTGTTGCCGCATCTGGCCGGCGAGCGAGAGTACGATCCGGGACGCGAGGAGAACCGCATGAACGGTATTGCCTGCCTGTTTGCCTGGCTGCGCCGCGTATTCCACGCGCTGCGCCGTTCACCCAGACGCGCTGTGATCGGGGTCGCATTCGCAGCCGCAGGCTGTGCTGCAGTCTTCGCCCCAGGGGCGCAGGCGCAATCACCCTGGCCATCCAAACCGGTACGCATGGTCATCGGATTGACCCCGGGCAGCGGGAGCGATCTGCTCGCCCGCGCATTGGCGCAGCGACTCACGCCCCTGTGGGGCCAATCCGTCGTGGTGGACAACCGTCCCGGCGCCTCAACCAATATCGCGACCGAGTTAGTCGCGCGCGCAGAGCCCGATGGACAGACCTTATTGTTTGGTATCGACATCGGTCTCACGATCAATCCCCATCTCTATGCGAAGCTGCCGTATGACATATTTCGCGATTTCGCGCCGATAACGCTGATTTGCGATTTCGGCGTGGTGCTGGTGGGGCACCCATCGGTCCCTGCGAACAATGTCACCGAACTGATAGCGCTGGCCAAATCGGAGCCTGGCAAGCTCGCCTACGCCTCGCTCGGCGTCGGAAGCCAGATGCATCTGTTGTCGGAACTGCTCGCGAACAAAGCCGGCATTAAGCTCCTGCACGTCCCCTACAAGGGCACGCCGCAAATGATGGCTGCAACGCTCTCCGGCGAGGTGCAACTCGCCTGGGCTGGCATGTTCTCAACCCGTTCACTGGTTTCTTCGGGCAGGCTCAAGGCGTATGCCTATAGCGGCACGAAGCGGTCCCCGTTGATGCCGAATGTACCGACGTTCGTGGAGTTGGGTATGCCCGAGGTTGAAATGGGCGTCTGGTACGGACTGCTTGCGCCCGCCGGCACACCGCGCGCCGTTGTCGATCGCATACACACCGACGTCGCAAAGTTGATCAACGATCCCGTGTTCCGCAACAAGGAACTGATTCCAAAGGGCTACGAGCCGATCGGTGCCGGGCCCGACGAATTTGCCGCCTTTTTGAAGCGCGACTTCGCGCGCAAGGGTGAAGTAGTAAAGATATCTGGCGCGAAAGTTGAATAAGCAAGCGCGAAAGTTCAAGCGATGTCAGGCTAGGTGTCGCGAGCGACAAGCACGTCTCCGCCTTCATTCACGACAGGCGACGCTGCCCGGACTCTCCGCGTTCTGGAGGACAGGTTCCTCGATGACGCAGGGCTCGACTTCAGCGCGAAGCACGAATGGACTATCACTAGCCTTTCTGAACAAATCAATTACCTAGAGGAAATTCCATGCCCATCCGTTTTAGCCTGCACGGTTCCATACAACGCATTTCCCAGGCCATCGATCGAGCGGTTCAGGCGGAAGCGCTCGGCTACGAAGCTATCTTCGTCGCGGATAGCCAGATGACCTGCCTGGATCCGTTTCAAACCCTCGCCGTCTGCGCGGTGCAAACGAAACGCGTGCGCCTGGGAACGGCCGTTACAAACATGGTCTACCGCGACCCGACGGTCTTGGCAGGTTCCACAGCAACGCTGAACGCGATTTCCGATGGACGGGCGATCCTGGGAATGGGTACCGGTGATGGACCGGTCTACACGCTGGGACGAAAAGCGACGCCGATGGCGCAGTTCGAAGAAGGGCTCAAGACGATGCGCGAGCTGCTTCAGGGAAAACAAGTGGAGTTTCCCCCGGGCAAGGTCGGGCTCAAGATCGGAAAACTGCACGCACCGATTTACGCCTCCGTCGAAGGTCCCCGCGGATTGAATGCGGCGGGTAAATATGCCGATGGCATTATTATGGGAAGCGGTTTCGACCTGCGCGTTCTTCAATGGGCGAAGGAAAAGATCGCCCAGGGAGCGGCATCGGTCGGACGCTCGCCGGACGAGATCGACCTTATGGGCGCCGGAATGATTTGCGTTGACAGTGACGGCGATCGGGCCCGCGCCACCGTACGCTCGCGACTGGCCAACCGTGCTCATCATAACTTCCGTTTCACTCTCGAAACCGTGCCGCCGGAAGAACTGGCCGGCTTGAAGACATTCATAGAGCATTTCGATATCTCCAAGCCGCTAGAAGAAAAAGTGGATCCCAAATATGTCACCGATTATTTGGTCCAGCGGTTCTCCATCGCCGGCACACCCGAAGAATGCGTGGCTCGCGTCAAAGAACTCGAGAAGGCAGGAATGCGTCGGCTCTTGCTAACACCGCCGGAAAAAATTTACACTGAGATGGTGGAGGAATGGAGCAAGAAGGTCATGCCGCATTTTCAGAATGCGTGAAGCAAGACCAACTATCGAGCGTCTGGACAAGGCGCCTGCAAGAGCAAGATTCCGGATTGAAAGTGATACGCCCTGTCAAAGGCCACAGGGTCAGGCAACCCTTGGCATGAATCCAGCACGATCCGAATCGCGCTGTATACCGGTAATCAAGCAAGGAGGAAAGAGACCATGAACGCCTTACGAATTTTCGCCGCGATCGCGGCTTTCTCGATGATTCTGCCGGCGACGGCCGCCGACAAGGTGGTCATGAGCGTGTTTCCAACGACCGTGGCGGCGCCGTCTAGCGTCGGCCTGGCGAAGGGTTATTTCACCGAGCAGGGAATCGAACTCGAGTCCAAGTGGATGAACCGCGGTGCCGAGACCATCCAAGCCCTCGGCGCCGGCCAGGTGGATCTGGGCCTAGCCGCGATGACGCCGGTACTGGCCGCGCGCGCCAGGGGATTGCCGATCGTCGTCATCGGCATGCACAGCCACGGCTTCCCTGGCTACCTTGTCGCCAGCAACAAGAACTCCCAGCTGACACGGCTCGAGGACTTCAAGGGCAAGCGGATCGGCGTCCCGATGGGCAGCGGCGTACATACGGTATTACTCATGGCGATTGACAAAATCGGCCTCAAGCAGTCGGATTTTCAGATCCAGAACGCGCGCCCCCCGGATATGCCGGCAGCCATGCAGGGCGGCGGATTTGACGCGGTGCTGGGCTGGATGCCGTACTCGACCCGCGTCGTTGCAATGGGCTACGGCAAGATCGTGATGACGCCGGACCAGTTCGAGCAGATGCTCGGAATCACCTATCCCCTTGTACTCATCACGACGGAAGACACGATCCGGAATAAACCGGACGTCCTGCAGCGGTTCTTGAATGCCTGGGCAAAATCCGAGAAATTCGTCGATCGCGAGCGCACAGAATCAGTAAAGCTCCTGCGCGGCACCCTGGGCGACAAGATAAAGGTCCTGGACGACAAGACCGTCACCGACGTCATGTACAGCTACAAGCATGACCGGGTTGCGCTCAACGACGCCGACATCGCGGACGTGCGCAGCACGATAGACTACCTATTCGCGCAGAAGCAGATCGGCACCAAGCCAAGCATCGACCAGCTGATCAACAACAGCTTCGCCAAGAAGGCCGAAGCCATGGTGAAATGATCCAGAGGCCCGCCGGCGCTTGCCGGTTGCATAGCGCATGAACCAGTCAGGGTACATGGCGAAGTCTCCGACCGATGACGATCTGGAGCCGCCTGCATGGCGGCGCCTGGCGAAGGACGCTTACTATGTCCTAATACCGATCGTGGTAGTTCTCGTGTTCTGGCAGATGTTCGCCAAGATGAGCGGGATTTCCCCGGTGCTGTTCCCTCCCCTCGAGAACATCTGGAATGCACTCGTGCACACGGCCACGGAGGGTACGCTCTGGGCCGACCTCGGCGGCACGTTTCTCCGGCTGTTCAAGGCCGTAGCAGCCGGCTCGGTGATTGGAACCATCATCGGTGCGCTGATGGGCTATTTCCGCGACTGGGAGCGGGCGTTCGTCGGGCCGTTGAACTTCCTGCTCGCCATCCCCGGGACCGCGCTTTTTCCCCTGACCATGATCTGGTTCGGTCTCACGGAAATGGCGATTCTGTCGATCCTGATCTATGAGGTATCACTGACCGTGATGGCCAACACCTGGAGCGGCGTGAAATCCATCGATGTCTCGCTGATTCGGGCCGCCCGGGCGTTCGGCGCCAACGGTGCGTCCATGTTCTGGCGCGTCCTTCTGCCCTCGGCCATGCCGTCGATCATCTCGGGATATCGGCTTGCGTTCTCGCGGGCATGGCGGATCGTGATCATCGCCGAGATGCTGGTCTCTGTCAGCGCCGGCCTTGGCTACCGCCTCTTCTGGGCGCGGGAGTTTTTCCAGACCGAAATCGTGTATGCGACGCTCCTGACCATCGGCATTACCGGTTTGTTGTTCGAGCGGCTGGTGCTCAGATCGGCGGAGGCAATGACAGTGAACCGCTGGGGTACGGTTCGCGAACTCGAATAAAGGAGGCGGTCGTGGGTGAACTGAGAGTCGAGCGGCTCAAGAAGCACTATCCGGCAAGGCGCGGATCGGGACACCGTACGGGGCTGCGCGTTTTCGACGACGTCACGTTCACGGTCGGCGAGGGCGAATTCGTCAGCGTCATCGGCGCGTCGGGCTGCGGGAAGACGACGGTTCTGAACCTGGCCGCGGGGCTGGATACCCCGAGCGGCGGATCGATTTTCGTGGATGGGCGTGCGGTGACGGGTCCTGGCCTGGATCGAGGCATCGTATTCCAGGAGTTCGCGCTTTTCCCCTGGCTCACCGTTGCCGAAAATATCGCCTTCGGACTCAAATCCATGCGAGTTCCAGGCGAGCAGCGCAAGCGAACGGTCGCGCACATCGTAGACCTCGTGGGCCTGAAACAGTTCGCCGACTACTACCCGAACCGGCTCTCCGGCGGCATGCGCCAGCGTGTCGGGCTCGGCCGCGCACTGGCGATAAATCCGTCGGTTCTGCTGATGGACGAGCCCTTCGGCGCTCTTGACTCGGTAACGCGCGAGGCGATGCAGAACGCGCTGGCAGAAATCTGGATCGAGACCAGGAAAACGGTTCTTTTCATCACCCACGACATTCGCGAGGCGGTATTTCTTTCCGACCGCGTTCTGCTACTTGCGGGGAGGCCTTCGCAGATCGTTCTCGATCTGCCGATCGACCTGCCGCGGCCGCGCGGCAGGCACGATGCGAGCTTCCAGGAAAAAGAGCGGAACCTCGAGGTCGCCCTCAGGGGCGGCAGTAGCCAAACGGGCGACTCGGGCGAAGCGCCGGCGCCGCGGGAGAAGACCGTGTCACATTAAGCACCCGCAAGGGCGAAAATGATCACGATGCCATCGGCCGGACAGCTACCGATTCCATCCTGTCCACAGCGTGACCTTTCCCTCAACCCGCGACGCGGGTTCCAGGCTCAGGTACCGACCGTCCCAGTTTGCGGCGCGCCGGAAAGCCCCTCGGACTTCGCGGCCGGATTGATTCTTCCTCATCAGCCGGCGCAGGGATAACGCGAATTCCGGCGGCAGTTCAGACACCCTCGAATACCTCCGCCCATTCCTCCAGCCTTTCGGGATACTTGTAGCCGCTGTTGAGGGCAACGTGGCTGTATCCGGCCTCCTTCAGCGCGCGCAGGCGTTCGCGCAACTCGGCCTTGGAAGCGGTCCAGGTTACCGAGCGGATGAGCTCCGGGGTGCACACCTCGTGCTTCTCGGGACGAAGGTACATCATGTGCCCGCGATTGTTGCTCAGATAGCGCGCATTCAATCGAGCACCGCGATGCCTGATATCTCCACCATGCAGTCCTTGTTCCACAGGCTCGTGATCTCGACCAGGGTGATGGCCGGGAAATGCTTGCCGAAGACTTCGGTATAGGCGTCTCCGGCCGGCTTCCTGTGGTCGAGAAAGGCCTGCACGTCGGTGACGTACATGGTCATCACGGCTATCTGGGTCGGTTTCCCCCCTGCCCCCTCGACGGCGCGCTTCAGGTTCTTCATCACCTGGCGGAACTGCGCGACGAAGTCGCCTTTTCCGACCACCTTCCCGCTCTCGTCGAACGGCGCCTGGCCGGCGATGTAGGCGAGTTTTCCCGACGTGATCTTTGCGACGTGTGCGTAGCCGACGGGCTTTTCCAGGCCCAGGGGGTTGATCAGTTCGAATGGCATGGCTCTTTCTCCATCATGGATGGTCACTAACAGTCAAGTTCTCGACACGATTGGCGAAGATCTGGACCTTGTATGGGCCTGTTTGCGCTAGGACATTTTCCAGGCAGACAGAAATCGCCGGGTCTCGCCTACGACGTCCTCCGAGTTCGGAATGTACGGGATGCAGATCCGCGTCGCCCCGGCATCGATGTATGGCTGCAATCCCTCCCGGACTTCTTCGATGGAAGTCGCCGCGATCATAGGAACGCTGTTGAAAAGACGGTCGCTGATGAGGGCCCGCGCGGCGTGAAATCCGGAAGCCTTCCAGGCGGCGCGCATGGCGTCGATCTCTTCGGCAAAACCCATGCGGCCCAGCAGCTCCTTGTAGAAATCGGCCAGCGAGTAGAACGTGAGCACACGGCTGAGCGCTTCGCGCGCCACGGCACGGTCCTTCCCCACCGAGCAGCGGACCTTCACCAGGAACTCCGTCGACGCGGGGTCCTTGCCCGCTTCCTGCGCGCCCTGGCGCACCTCGGCGACTATGCGGCGGACCTCGGCGGGATTCGCCATGTTGACGAAGACGCCGTCGGTGATGCTTCCCGCGAGCCTGCACATCTGGGAGCCGAACGCCGCGAGGTAGATCGGAATCTTCCGGCCGGAAGTCTTGAACGGCATCCGGAACGCGTTGCAGGAGTAATACTTCCCGTCGAAATTCAACTTCTCACCGAGCATCGCCCGGCGAGTGATTTCGATGTACTCGCGCGCCCGGCCCAGCGGATGATCGAAAGGCAGGCCGTGCCACTTGGCGATGGTCGGGTTCGAGACGCCGATGCCGAGCAGGAACCGCCCCCGGGAGAGTTCGTCCAGACCGACCGCCTGCAGCGCGAGCGTGGCCGGCGTGCGTCCCAGGATGTGGTAGATCGCCGATCCGACCTGGATGCGCGAAGTCACTGCCGCGATCGCGGCGAGCATGATGGATGGGTCCTTGTTGTTCGCCTCTCCCGCCCAGCAGCAGCCGAACCCGTGCGCTTCGGCGACCCGGGACAGCTCGGGGATCGCGTCCATGGGCAGTGCGGCGCCCGAGTTGAATTCGATATCGATCTGCATTTTGCTGCCTCCCTGCCTGCCTTATGACCGGAGCGCGCCGGAAAACAGGAAGGCATTACTGCAATGCCTGGCGGAGAGAGAGGGATTCGAACCCTCGGTACGGTTTATGGCCGTACACACGCTTTCCAGGCGTGCACCTTCAACCGCTCGGTCACCTCTCCTGCACTAATACGAGTTTACTGCGAAATCACGAAGGCGCGCAGCTTAGCCCAGAAGGGCGCCCGAGGCAACGCAAACATCACGCAGTCCGTTCAGGTGACCTGCTTGAGCTGCTCGAGTATCGCCGGGTTCTCCAGCGTCGAGACGTCCTGCTTGATCTCCTCGCCCTTGGCGATCGAGCGCAGCAGCCTGCGCATGATCTTGCCCGAACGAGTCTTGGGCAGGTTGTCACCGAAGCGGATGTCCTTGGGCTTGGCGATCGCGCCAATTTCCTTGGCCACCCAGTTGCGCAACTCCTCGGCAATTTTTCGGCCGGCGTCGCCGGAAGGTCGCGCCTGCTTGAGCACGACGAAGGCGCAAACGGCCTCGCCGGTCAGCTCGTCGGGACGGCCGACCACCGCCGCTTCGGCCACCAGTGGATTGGAAACCAGTGCCGATTCGATCTCCATCGTGCCCAGGCGGTGGCCCGAGACGTTCAGCACGTCGTCGATCCGCCCCATGATCGTGTAGTAGCCGTTCAGGTCGCGGCTCGCGCCGTCTCCGGCGAGGTAATACCTGCCCTGGAAGTCCTCGGGGTAATAGCTCTTCTTGAACCGGCCCGGATCGCCCCAGATGGTGCGGATCATCCCCGGCCAGGGGCGCTTGATCACCAGGATGCCGCCTTTGCCCTTATCGACGTCGTGACCGGTCTCATCGACGATGGACGCCATGATTCCCGGCAGAGGCTGAGTGCATGAACCGGGTTTCGCCGAATGCACCCCGGGCAGCGGCGTGATCATGTGGCCCCCGGTTTCCGTCTGCCACCAGGTGTCCACGATCGGGCAGCGCGCGCCGCCGACGGTGTTGTAGTACCACATCCACGCCTCGGGGTTGATCGGCTCGCCCACGGTGCCAAGGATCCTCAGGCTGGATAGGTCGTACTTCGTCGGCAGGTCGTGCCCGGCCTTGATCAGCGAACGGATCGCTGTCGGCGCGGTGTAGAACACGCTCACCTTGTGGTCCCGGATGATCTTCCAGAACCGGCCCGCATCCGGATAGGTCGGCACGCCCTCGAAAACGATCTCGGTTGCGCCAACGGCCAGCGGCCCGTAGGTGATGTAGGTATGGCCCGTCACCCAGCCCACGTCCGCCGTGCACCAGAATACGTCGCTCGGCTTGTAGTCGAACACCCATTTCATGGTGAGCATCGCCTGCAGCAGATAGCCGCCGCTCGAGTGCTGCACGCCCTTGGGTTTGCCGGTCGAGCCCGAGGTATAGAGAATGAACAAGGGGTGCTCGGCATTGACCCAGGTGGGCTCGCAGGTATCGGCCTGCCCCTTGACCGCGTCGTGCCACCACTTGTCGCGCGGCGAGCGCATGGCGACCGCGGTGCCGGTGCGCCTGTAGACGATGACGCTTTTCACCGCCTCGCACCCGCCCATGGAAAACGCTTCGTCGATGGCGGGCTTCAATGGAATCTCGCGCCCGCCGCGCATCTGTCCGTCTGCGGTGATCACCGCCACCGCGCCGGCGTCGATGATCCGTTCGTGCACGCTTTTCGCAGAGAACCCGCCGAACACCACCGAGTGCGTCGCGCCGATGCGCGCGCAGGATTGCATGGCGACGATGACCTCGATCGACATCGGCATGTAAATGATGACCCGGTCGCCCTTCCGGATCCCGCGGGACTTGAGCGCATTCGAGAACTGGCAGACCCTGTGATACAGACCCTTGTAGCTGATCTTGGAGACCTTGCCGTCGTCGGCTTCGAAGATTATCGCGGTCTTGTCGGGCTGGGTCTTCAGGTGGCGGTCGAGGCAGTTATAGGAAACGTTCAGTTCCCCGTCGTAAAACCATTTGAAGAACGGCGCCGTCGATTCGTCCAGCACCTTGCTGAACGGTGTGTGCCACAGCAGCGTCTCCCGGGCGAGGCGCCCCCAGAAACCCTCGAAGTCGCGCTCCGCCTCGTCGCAGAGCGCCTGGTACGCTGCCATGCCGGACACATTGGCTTGCTTGACGAAGTCGGCCGGAGCCGGAAACAACCGGCTTTCCAGGAGAACCGACTCGATGGTTGCGCTGGTCATTCGATGAATCTCCTTTGCTTGATTTCAGACTCAAAATGAGTGTGGCTTGCGCCGCTTACGCCAAACTTACATGAATACGGGTTGTGCGGCGCAACATCCGTTTGCAGCAGTGCTAGAATTTGATCAGCGAATTTGCCACCGATCGACAAAGGACCGCGCATGACCACCATCAGGCAGGATGATCTCATCGACAGCATCGCCGATGCGCTGCAGTACATCAGCTACTACCATCCGAAAGACTTTCTCGATCACATGGCCCGCGCATATGAGCGCGAGCAGTCCGCCCCGGCGAAGGACGCCATCGCCCAGATCCTCACCAATTCGCGCATGTGCGCCGAGGGACACCGGCCCCTGTGCCAGGACACCGGCATCGTCAATGTCTTCCTCAAAGTCGGCATGGACGTGCGCTTCGAAGGCTTCAAGGGCTCGTTCGAGGACGCGGTCAACGAAGGCGTGCGCCGCGCCTACCTGAACCCGGACAACAAGCTGCGCATGTCGGTGCTGGAAGACCCCATCTTTACCCGCAGGAACACCAAGGACAACACGCCGGCGGTGATCCACTTTGATATCGTTCCGGGCAATACATTGGACGTCCAAGTCGCCTCCAAGGGCGGCGGCTCGGAGAACAAGTCCAAGTTCGTGATGCTCAATCCATCCGACTCGCTTGAGGACTGGGTGCTCAAGACGGTGCCGGAAATGGGTTCGGGCTGGTGCCCCCCCGGAATACTGGGAATCGGCGTCGGCGGCACGGCGGAAAAAGCCATGCTGATGGCCAAGGAATCGCTGATGGAACCCCTGGACATGCACGACCTGATCGCGCGCGGCGCGAACAACAAGCTAGAGGCGTTGCGCATCGATCTGTACGGCAGGATCAACGCGCTGGGAATCGGCGCGCAGGGGCTGGGCGGGCTGTCGGTGGTGCTCGACGTGAAAATCCGCGACTACCCCACGCACGCAGTGTCCAAGCCCGTGGCCATGATCCCCAACTGCGCCGCCACGCGCCACCTGCATTTCGTGCTCGACGGATCCGGGCCGGCTGATCTGCAGCCGCCTTCGCTCGACGACTGGCCGAAGGTCACCTGGACGCCGCCGAGCGCGGCAAAGCGCGTCAATCTGGACACCCTGACCAAGACGGAAATCGCCGCCTGGAAGCCCGGCGACATCCTGCTGCTGTCGGGCAAGATGCTCACCGGTCGCGACGCGGCCCACAAACGCATCCAGGACATGCTCGAGAAAGGCGAGAAGCTGCCCGTCGACCTGACCAATCGCGTTATCTACTATGTCGGGCCGGTCGACCCGGTGCGCGACGAAGTCGTCGGACCCGCCGGCCCCACCACCTCGAGCCGCTTGGACAAGTTCGCGGAGATGATGCTCGCGCGCACGGGCCTCATCGGAATGATAGGCAAGTCCGAGCGGGGCCCGGTCGGGATCGAAGCGATCCGCAAGCACAAGGCGGCCTATCTAATGGCCGTCGGCGGCGCAGCCTACCTTGTCGCCAAGGCGATCCGCAAGTCGCGCGTGCTTGCGTTTGGCGACCTGGGCATGGAGGCAATCTACGAATTCGAGGTGAAGGACATGCCTGTGACGGTCGCGGTCGATTCCCTCGGCACTTCGGTGCACGAGACCGGACCGGCCGAATGGAAGAAGCGAATCAGGGAATTCAAGATTCCAGTCGCCGTGGCGTAGACCTTCTGGTTCACGTGTGTTGCCGGCCCGACGCAGCGGCAGGCGTACTACAGGCGCAGCGATCTATACTATGCACAGCGTCCGGGAGCGTGTGATCATGCGCAGCCTTGTGGATGGGCTGCGTGGCGGCGCCGCCGATCCCGGCGACCGGTCGTCGTTTTTCGGGAACGACCGGCATGGCGTCGCCAAACAACTGACTCGGTTTCTCGCCAAGCACCGTGGTAACTAAGACGGAATCGAACAGGCTGGACAAGCTGGTTGCCGAAGCCCGCCAGAACCGGGAGCAGCGCGAAAAGACCTATCGTGAGCAGGCGCTCAAGCTGTATCCCTGGATCTGCGGGCGCTGCGGACGCGAGTTCGCCGGGGCGATGCTGCGTATGCTCACGGTGCATCACAGGGACGGCAATCACGACAACAACCCCTCCGACGGCAGCAACTGGGAACTGCTGTGCCTTTACTGCCATGACGCTGAGCATTCGCGCTATCTCGACGAGGCCGGGCGCGGCGGCGCCGGCCCCGGTGCGCAGACCACATCGGCTACTCACAAGCCCTTTGCCGATCTCAAGGCCTTGCTGAAGCGCAAGGAGTAGCGGCTTTCTGGATTCCCGGACTGAAGAGTAATCAAGCGCGAGAGCCCAACGGAAGCTAGAATTCGCATGTTTCCAGCACGGCCTGCCGCAGGCTGGAGCGGGCGCCGGGGCCACAAGGTGTATAAGGTGAACCTTCTGGGCGAGGCGCGTTACGGGGACCAGCACACATCACGAGAGGAAGTAGCGACATGCCGAAGTACAACACCGAAGCCATCCGCAGCATCGCCTTGGTCGGACACGGTGCAGCGGGAAAGACCACGCTCACCGAGGCCTTGCTCGCCAAGGCGGGGGCCATCAGCGCCACCGGCACCGTGGAGGCGGGGAACACCGTCAGCGACTTCGATCCCCTGGAGAAATCCTATGGGCATTCGCTCAACTCGTCGCTGGCAAATTTCGCCTGGCGCGGCGTGCACGTGCACCTGATAGACACCCCGGGCTATCCCGATTTTTCCGGGCAGGCGATCAGCGCGCTGGCGGGCGTGGATACCGCCGTCGCGGTCGTCAATGCCCAGTCCGGCATCGAACTCAACACGGTGCGCATGATGAAATGGGCTGCAGCGCGCGGCCTGTGCCGCATGATCCTGATCAACAAGATCGACGCCGACAACGTCGATCTGCCCGGCGTCCTCGCGTCGATCCAGGAACTGTTCGGAAAGGAATGCCTGCCCATCAACCTTCCCGCCAAGGGAAGCACCCGGGTGGTCGATTGTTTCTTCAATCCCGACGGCGAGTCGGACTTCTCGTCCGTGGCGAAAGCGCACCAGGCGCTGGTCGACCAGGTGGTGGAGGTGGACGAAGCGCTGATGGCCGTGTACCTCGACAAGGGGGAAGTCTCGCCCGAAGAGCTGCATGCACCTTTCGAGAAGGCTCTTCGCGAAGGCCACCTGATCCCGGTGTGCTTCTCGTCGGCCAAGAATGGCGCCGGACTCGAGGAACTGCTCGATATTTTCTCCAAGCTCGCGCCCAATCCCACAGAAGGCAACGCACCGCCCTTTCTCAAAGGCGAGGGCCCGGACGCGGAGGAATTCCACGCCGATCCCGACCCGACAAAGCACGTTCTGGCCCATGTGTTCAAGATCGTGGTCGATCCCTACGTCGGCCGGCTCGGCGTGTTCCGGGTCCACCAGGGAACGTTGACGAAGGATTCACAGCTTTTCGTCGGCGACAGCCGGCGTCCGTTCAAGGTCGGCCACCTGTACATGCTCCAGGGCAAGGACCACGTCGAGACCGATGCGCTCATGCCGGGGGACATCGGCGCGATCGCCAAGGTCGAAGAAATCGTGTTCGACTCGGTCCTGCACGACTCCCACGACGAGGATCACATCCATCTTCGACCGCTCGAGTTCCCGACGCCGATGCAGGGGCTCGCGGTGGAAACCAAGAAGAAGGGCGACGAGCAACGCCTGTTCGACGTGCTGCACAAACTCGAGCTGGAAGACCCGTGCTTCAAGATCGAGCGCCATCCCTCCACCCACGAAACCGTGATGCGCGGCCTGGGCGACCTGCACCTGCGCTGGAAGCTGGAGAAGATGGCGCAGCAGTACAAGCTCGAGGTTTCGACTACGCCGCCGAAGATTCCCTATCGCGAGACCGTCACCAAGAAAGCCGAGGGGCACTGCCGCCACAAGAAACAGACCGGCGGCGCGGGCCAGTTCGGCGAAGTGTACCTGCGCATCGAGCCGCTGCCGCGCGGTGCAGGCTACGAGTTCGTCGACCAGGTCAAGGGTGGGGTGATCCCAAGCGTGTTCATCCCCGCGGTGGAAAAAGGCGTGCGCCAGGCGCTGGATGCCGGCATCATCGCGGGCTATCCCGTCCATGACATCCGAGTCATCGTCTACGACGGCAAGCACCACGCGGTGGACTCCAAGGAGGTCGCGTTCGTCAGCGCCGGACGCAAGGCAGTGATGGACGCCATCGTCAAGGCCGGCCCGATCGTGCTCGAGCCCATCGTCAACGTCGAGGTGCTGACGCCGGAAGACTACATAGGCGACCTGACCTCCGACCTGTCCTCGAAGCGCGGACAGATAACGGGCACCCAGGGACGCAGCAGCGGCAGCGTGGCGATCACCGGCCAGGTACCGTTGTCCGAGCTGACCGAGTACCAGTCGCGGCTGCGCTCGGTCACCGGCGGTCACGGTTCCTACTCGATCGAGTACAGCCATTACGCGGCGGTGCCGGCCACGACGCAGCAGCAGATCACGTCGCAGCACAAGGCTGCGCAAGAGGAAGACTAACGGGCCGGGACGCCGTCCTCGAACCGTTCGCCTTCTGGTTCCTCGCCGAAGGCGTTCGGCGGGTAGAAGCCGCGGAAATCGGCCATGACCTTCTCAAACGGGAATTCGGACCACGTGCCGTGGTCCTTCACGTATTGCATGTGTCGACGGTCGCTCGTGTCGAATTCCTGAAACAGCGCATCGGACCGGCCGTCGAACTCAGTGGGCCGAACGCCGAACCGGGTGCACAGCTCGATGTTGAACGCGGGCGCGGCCTTGACCCATTGCCCCTCCAGATACAGGACCGCGTAGCCGTGGTGCATGAAATAGGTCAGTCCGCCCAGCCGCTCCTTCAGCTTTTCGGTGGTGAGGTGATTCACCACGTCCGACAGCCCTATCCCGGCCTGGATTCCCACCGCCCGCGCCGCTGCGACCAGCAGGTTCGCCTTGGGGATGCAGTAGGCGGACTTGGCGCGCAGAACGTTGCTCGCAATGTAGCTCTCCGGCGTCATGCGCATGGAGAACGGGTCGTAGCGCCAGCCGTCGCGCACCGCGTAGAACAGCCTGACCGCCTTGCCGATGTCGCTGGTCTCGCCGGCGATCGCCGTTTGCGCGAACCGGCGCACCGACTCTGTCGCCCAGTCGAAGAAACGCGTGCTCTCGAGATAGGCCGGGCCTGGCTCGGGGTACTGTTGCGGCGGTGTGTGTATCGAACTCATTAGCATGCCCTATTTCCGACCAGTCCTTCCCCTCACGGTTCTACGCGCCGAGCGCATCCAGCCCTGCCTGGGCGATCTGTTCGTCTTCATGGGACTGCACCCCGGAGATGCCGATGCCGCCGAGGCACTCCCCCTTGACCATGATCGGAAGACCACCCTGGATCGGCAGCACCGGCATGTTCAGCACGGCATTGCGGCCCGCGGCGATCCGGTCCTCCCAGTTCTTGGTCGAGCGGCGCGACACCGCGGCGCTGCGGCCCTTCTCTACCGCGACCTGGGCGTTGAAGGGCGTGGCGCCATCCATTCTCTGCAGCCACAGCAAGTGGCCGCCGTCATCCAGAATGGAGATCACCACATCCCATTTGTTCTTGACCGCTTCGGCTTCGCATGCAGCGGCGATCTTCTTCAAGTCACTCAATGTAAGGCACGGCTTGGTTTTCACTTCACACTCCCTGCTCTTGGTTGAATTCAATTCCCGGCCAGCGCCGCCTTGATCTGCTCGAGCGCAGTCGGGTCTTCTATTGTAGTGAGATCGCCCGGGTCGCGCCCTTCGGCGAGCGCCTGTATCGAGCGGCGCAACAGTTTACCCGAACGCGTCTTGGGCAGCACCGTCACGAAATGCACGCGCGAGGGCCGCCCGATCGCCCCGAGTTGCCGATCGACGGTGGCCATCACTTCCTTCTCCTGCGATGCGCGCGCCTCCGCCGAGGCGATCTTCGATGCATCCTTCGCGACCGCAAATGCAAGCGGCATCTGTCCTTTGACCGGATCCGCGACGCCGACCACGGCGACCTCGGCGATGTTGGCGTGCGCCTGTATGGCCTCCTCGATCTCGCGCGTGCCCAGGCGGTGGCCGGCGACGTTGATCACGTCGTCGGTGCGGCCGAGGATGAAGTAATAGCCGTCCTGGTCGCGGATGCCCCAGTCGAAGGTCGCATAGACCATCCTCGAGGAGAAGGTCGTGAAATAGGTCTTTACGAAGCGCTCGTCGTCGCCCCACACGGTGGACATGCACCCGGGTGGCAGCGGCGGGGCGATCGTGACCACGCCCTTCTCGTCGTCCCCCGCATCCGAGGCGTCTGCCTCGCGCAGCAGCCTCAGGTCGTAGCCGAAGGCCGGAAAGCTCGGGCTGCCCAGCTTGATCGGCGTATTCTCGATTCCGGGGACGGCCGTGAGTATCGGCCAGCCGGTTTCGGTCTGCCAGTAATGGTCGATCACGGGCTTGCCCAGCGCATCGGCGATCCACTTGTGCGTGGTCTCATCGAGCGGCTCGCCGGCGAGGAACAGGTGTCTGAGCGAGCCGATGTCGTACTTCTTCAGATAGGCAGGGTCCTGCTTCTTCAGCACCCTGATCGCCGTGGGCGCGGAAAACATCACCGATACGCGGTTGTCCTGGACGATCTTCCACCAGATTCCCGCGTCCGGGCGGATCGGAACGCCCTCGTACATGACGGAGGTCATCCCGGCGATGAGCGGACCGTAGACGATGTACGAATGCCCCACCACCCAGCCGATGTCCGAAGTGGTGAACATGGTCTCGCCTGCCGCGCCGCAGTAGATGTGCTTCATCGAGGCGGCGAGCGCCACGCAGTAGCCGCCGACGTCGCGCTGCACGCCCTTGGGCTTGCCGGTGGTGCCGGAAGTGTAAAGGATGTACGAGGGCTCGTTCGCCTCCAGCCACGCGACGGGTACCGACGCGTCCATGTGCTGCGCGCGCAGCCCCGCGTAGTCGACGTCGCGACCGGCCTGCACCGGCATCGAGGTATCGATGCCGCGGTTGAACATGAGCACTTTCTGCGGCGGGTGCTTGGCGAGCCTGATCGCCTCGTCCAGCAGGTGCTTGTAGGGAACCGCCTTGCCCGCGCGCATGCCGGCATCCGAAGAGACCACGACCTTGGGCCGCGCGTCGTCGATGCGGGTCGCGAGGCTGGCCGCCGCGAACCCCCCGAACACGACCGAATGAATGGCCCCGATGCGCGCGCACGCAAACATCGCGAACGCCGCCTCAGGGATCATCGGCATGTAAACGATGACCCGGTCGCCGCGCGCGACGCCCAGACTCTGCAGGATCGCGGCGAAACGGTTCACTTCCGCGTGCAGTTCGCGGTAGGTGTAGCTCTTCTTCTGATCGACCTCGGTCGAGACGTAGACCAGCGCCTTCTGGTCCGCGCGCGCGGCCAGGTGCCGGTCGATCGCGTTGTGGCACAGGTTGGTCTCGCCGCCCACGTACCATTTCGCAAACGGCGGACGGCTGTAGTCGAGCACCTTGGCGTATGGCTTGTGCCAGTCTATCAGCCGCGCCTGCTCGCCCCAGAATCCGTCCGGGTCGCGGATCGAACGTTCGTGAAATGCCTTGTACGCGCCTCCCATCTCTCGTCTCCTAGGAATCCATTTCCAAACTGACGCTTCCGCCAATCAACGGGCGCTACAGTCCGTAAACTTGAAGAACCTCGTGTCTTGTACGGATGGTGTGTCCGTACAAGACACGAGGTTGGCGCGCGCAGCGCGCAAGACCGCCCCGCGAATGCGACAGAATCAATGACCCGGTGTGCGATATTGCGCGGACGGCTTCCCGTCCGCGCGGATCGCTGATTGTGCCCGGATAAAAACCATCCGGGCACAATCAGCGATCTTGTAATAGAACCTCGGCCGTCCTTGTCGTTAACCATAACTCCGTTTTCTGCACGGATGCCTTCTATCCGGGCAGAAAACGGGGTTGGCGCACGCAGCGCGCAGGTTTTGCCAAAACCTGCACGGACGGTAAATCCGTCCGTGCCGACCTTGAATAACCCCAACAAACCCAAATCCTTCGCCAATTCTGTCTACACTTGCGTCGCAAGCGACTCAGGCCGCCATGTCCACGACGAAACGGCCCCGCATCTGCCCCTTGAGCAGCTTGTCGAAGGTGCCGCCGATTTCCTCGAACGGTATGATCTGCACCATGTCCTTGAGGTGGTTCGGCATCATGTCGCTCGCCAGGCGCTGCCACACCGTGCGCCGCAGCGGCATCGGCGTATAGCCCGAGTCGATGCCCAGCAGTGACACCCCGCGCAGAATCAACGGGAACACGGTGGCCGAGAAATTCGGGCTGGCGGCATTGCCTATCGATGCGATGGTGCCGCTTTGCCGCATCGTGCTCATCAGCCAGGAAAGCGTCTCACCGCCCAGGTTGTCGACCGCGCCGGCCCACAGCATCTTGTCGATGGGCTTCACCTTGGACAGATCGAGACCGGACCGCAGCATCACTTCCTTCGCCCCGAGTCCCTCCAGGTACGCCGTCTCGCCCTCCTTGCCGGTGAGCGCAGTCACGGCGAAACCGAGCTTCGAGAGTATGTCGATAGCGATCGACCCCACGCCACCGGTGGCCCCCGTGACCACCACCGGCCCGTTTGCGGGCTTGAGTCCGTTCTGCTCCATGCGCACGACTCCGAGCGCCGCGGTGTAGCCCGCCGTGCCCAGCGCCATGGCCTCGAACAACGTCATCCCCTTGGGCATGGGCACGACCCAGTCGGCGGGCACGCGCGCATATTGCGCAAAACCGCCGTCGTGGGAAACACCAAGATCGTAGCTGGTCGCGATCACTGCGTCGCCCCTGGCAAAGCGGGGGTCGCCCGACTCCACGACCGTGCCCGACAGGTCGATTCCGCCGACACAGGGAAAGCGCCGGATCACCCTGCCGGCGCCGGTGGCCGCGAGCGCATCCTTGTAGTTGACGCACGAATAGCCGACGCGGACCACCACGTCGCCGGCGTCGAGTTCGGAGACGGTCATGTCCTCGAAGCGTGCGCTGACCTTCTTGTCGGCTTCGTGGATACGGTAGGCTTTGAATTTTTCCATGGCAGTCTCGATCATTAGAGATGCAGCGCGCGCTTGTCCACGGCCAGCGCGGCTTCGTGCATGACCTCCGACAGCGAAGGATGCGCGTGGCAAATTCTGGCGATGTCCTCCGAGCTGGCGCGGAATTCCATCGCCATGACCGCCTCGGCGATGAGTTCCGATGCGTGCGAGGAGACGATGTGGACCCCCAGGACCCGGTCGGTCTTGGCGTCGGCGAGAACCTTGACGAACCCGGCGGTCTCATCCTGACCCAGCGCCCGCCCGTTGGCCAGAAACGGCACCTGCCCCGACCGGTAGGGCGTTCCTTCTGCCTTGAGCTGCTGCTCGGTCTTGCCTACCCAGGCGATCTCGGGGGCGGTGTAAATCACCCAGGGGATGATGTCCAGATCGACATGCCCCGCCTGGCTGGCGATGTGTTCGGCGACCATCACCCCCTCGTCCATGCCCTTGTGCGCAAGCATCGGGCCGCGCACGACGTCGCCGACGGCGTAGATTCTCGGCAGATTGGTGCGGCAATGCGCATCGACCTCGATGAAACCGCGGTCATCGATCTTAAGTCCCGCCGCTTCGGCTCCGAGCTTGTTCGTGTTCGGCACCCGACCGACCGACACGACCAGCTTGTCGCATTCGAGCGACTTCCCGCCCTCGCCGTCCTCGAACTGCACCTTCACGCCGCGCTTGCCGCGGACGATCTGGCCGATCTTGACCCCGAGACGGATGTCCAGTCCCTGCTCCTTGGTGAAGATCTTCCAGGCTTCCTTCGACACCGCATCATCGCAGGCAGCAAGGAACGTGGGCAAGGCCTCCAGTATGGTCACTCTTGCGCCGAGGCGCCGCCACACGCTGCCCAGTTCCAGTCCTATCACCCCGGCGCCGATCACTCCCAGCCGCTTGGGCGTCTCGCGAAAGGCGAGCGCCCCGACGTTGTCGCAGATCACGTCGTTATCGACGCTCACCCCCGGCAGTTCGCGTGCCGTGGAGCCGGTCGCGATCACGACGTGGGACGCCACCACCGTCTCGGTACCGCTGCCGGCTGACACCTCGATGCGATAGCCCTCCCCGCCCGCGCCTGCGCCGGACAGGCGCCCGTGACCCTTCAGCCACGCCACCTTGTTCTTGCGAAACAGCGTCTGGATGCCGCCGGTCAGCCGCGCGACGATCTCGTCCTTGCGCGCCTGCATTTTCCTCACGTCCATCTTCGCGCCGGCCACGGAAATGCCGTGCGCGGCGAACTTGCGCGCCACTCGCTCGTAATTCTCCGAAGACTCCAGCAGAGCCTTAGAGGGAATGCAGCCCACGTTCAGGCAGGTGCCGCCGAGGGCGTATTCGCCCTTGTCGTTCTTCCACTCATCGACGCAGGCCGTGGAAAAGCCAAGCTGCGCCGCGCGGATCGCGGCGACGTATCCCGCCGGACCGGCACCGATTACCACCACATCAAATGACTGAGCCATGTGTGTACCCGTAGATATACTGAAACAGGCCCCTACAGTTCGAGCAGCAGCCGCGCCGGCTCCTCCAGGGCCTCCTTGATCGCCACCAGCGACAGCACCGCCTCGCGGCCGTCGATGATCCGGTGATCGTAGGACAGTGCCAGATAGTTCATCGGCCGGATGACGATCTGCCCGTTCTCGACCACTGCCCGGTCCTTGGTAGCGTGTATCCCCAGGATCGCGCTCTGCGGCGGATTGATGATGGGCGTGGACAGCATCGAACCGAATATGCCGCCATTGGTGACGGAAAACGTGCCGCCGGTGAGATCCTCGATGCCCAGCTTGCCGTCCTGCGCGCGCTTGCCGAACTCCGCGATCTTCTTCTCGATCTCGGCAAAACTCATCTGGTCGGCATCGCGCAGGATCGGCACCACCAGACCGCGCGGGCTGCCGACCGCGATGCCGATGTCGAAATAGCCGTGATAAACGATGTCATTGCCGTCGACCGATGCATTGACCACCGGATATTTCTTGAGCGCCGCGATCGCTGCCTTGACAAGAAAGGACATGAATCCGAGCTTCACGCCGTGCTCTTTCTCGAACCGGTCCTTGTACTTGACGCGCAGGTCTATGACCGGCTGCATGTTGACTTCGTTGAAGGTGGTGAGGATAGCTGCCGTCGACTGCGACTGCACCAGCCGCTCTGCGATGCGCGCGCGCAGCCTGGACATCGGCACGCGCTGTTCGGGGCGGTCACCCAGGATCTGCTCGATCTTCACCGGCGCGCTCACCGATTGCAGCGCAGGACGTGCCGGCTCGGCAGCGGGAGCAGGTACCGCCTCCAGCGCGGGCTGCGCTGCCGCGCCCTTGCCTGTTTCCAGATGCTGGACGATGTCGCCCTTGGTGATCCGCCCGCCGCGCCCGGTGCCGGGAATATCCCGCGTGTCGACCCCGGATTCCTCGGCCATCTTGCGCGCCGCCGGCATCAGCCGCGGGTCCTCCCTTGGCGCGGTCTTGGGCGCGAGAGGTGCCGCAGCCGGCTCGGTTCTCGCCGGCATCGCGGGCGCGGCGGCCACCGCCGTCCCCTCGGTATCGATGGTCGCGATCACCTCTCCGGAAACGACCGTGCCGCCGTCACCCTTGATGATCCTGGCGATGACGCCCGATTGTGGCGCCGGCAGCTCGAGTACGACCTTGTCGGTCTCGACGTCGATGAGGTTCTCGTCGCGGTCAACGCGATCGCCCACCTTCTTGTGCCAGGCAAGTAACGTCGCCTCGGCGACCGACTCCGACAGCTGCGGTACTTTGATGTCGATGAGCATGACTAATTTCCTATCCCGGACTCATCTGCCGCGACGGCGCCGCGCCTTGCCGGTGCCCTGCACCGGGAGCACCAGGTTATCAGTGATTTCACCGAATGCGGCATTGACGACCGCTTTCTGCTGTTCGTTATGCAGCGACAGGTAGCCGACCGCGGGCGATGCCGACGAATGCCGCAGCGCGTAGGCCAATACCTGGTCGGGGCGCATGTGCCGCAGCAGATAGTGCTGGATACGGTGCCACGCACCCTGATTGCCCGGTTCCTCCTGGCACCAAAGCACCTCCCGCGCATGGCCGTAGAGGTCAATCTGCGCCTTGAAATCGTCGTGCGGGAAGGGGTAAAGCTGGGCAATGCGCACGATGGCGACATCCTTGATGCCGCGCTCCATGCGTGCAGCACGCAGGTCGAAGAATACCTTGCCGCAGCAGAAAATCACGCGCTTCACATTCTTCGGGTCGATCTGTGCGTCCCATTCGGCGTTGACGGGCTTGAACTTGCTCCGGGCGAATTCCTCCAGCGGCGACACCGACTCCTTGTGGCGCAACAGGCTTTTCGGCGTAAATATGACCAGCGGTTTGCGGTAGGGGCGGATCATCTGCCGGCGCAGCAGGAAGAACATCTGCACCGGCGTCGCCGGCACGCACACCTGGATGTTGTAGTCGGCGCACAACTGCAGGAAGCGCTCCAGGCGCCCGGAGGAGTGTTCCGGCCCCTGGCCTTCGTAACCGTGCGGCAGCAGCATCACCAGGCCGCAGACTCGGCCCCACTTGACTTCGCCGGACGCGATGAACTGATCGATCACCACCTGCGCACCGTTCACGAAGTCGCCGAACTGTGCTTCCCACACCACGAGTTCGTTGGGTTCCGAAGTCGTATATCCGTACTCGAACCCGAGCACCGCTTCCTCGGAAAGCACCGAGTCGATGACGACGAAGTCGCCCTGGTTGGGCGCGATGTTTCGCAGCGGCACATATTCGCCGGAGTCCCACCTCTCGCGGTTCTGGTCGTGCAGCACCGCGTGGCGGTGAAAAAAGGTTCCGCGGCCGGAATCCTGTCCGGAAATGCGCACCGAGAATCCGTCCCTGAGCAGGGAGGCGTAGGCGAGGTTTTCCGCCATGCCCCAGTCGAGCGGCATCTTGCCCTGCCCCATGAGACGGCGGTCGGCGATGATCTTCTCGACCCGCGGGTGCAGCTTGAAGCTCTCGGGAATCGCCGTAAGCCGCTCCGCGAGCATCTTCAGATCCGCCAGAGGCAGCGTGGTGTCGTCCTTTTCGTTCCATTTGGTGTTCAGGTACAGCGCCCAGTTCACCGCGAACGGGGGCTTGTAATGCGGAAGTATGGTCTTGTTGGTGTGCTGCCCGGCATCCAGCGCCGCCCTGAAGGTCGTCACGAAATCGCCCGCCTCTTCCGCACTGACCACCCCCAGTGCGGCTAGCCTGTCTGCGTAGAGCTTGCGCGTGCCCGGGTGCTTGTTGATGATCTTGTACATCAGCGGCTGGGTCACCATCGGCTCGTCCTGCTCGTTGTGGCCGAGCCTGCGGAAGCAGACCATGTCGATCACCACGTCCTTCTTGAACTGCATGCGGAAGTCCAGCGCGAGTTCGGTCACCAGCAGCACGGCTTCCGGATCATCTCCGTTGACGTGAAATATCGGCGCCTCGACCATCTTGGCGACATCGGTGCAGTAGATGGTCGAACGCGTGTCGCGCGGGTCCGAGGTGGTAAACCCGATCTGGTTGTTGATCACGATATGCACGGTGCCCCCGGTGCCGTAGCCTCGTGTCTGGGAGAGATTCAAGGTCTCCATCACCACGCCCTGTCCGGCGAACGCCGCGTCACCGTGGATCAGCACCGGCAGCACCTGCTTGCCCTCCTTGTCGCCCCGCCGGTGCTGGCGCGCGCGCACCGACCCCTCGACGACCGGGTTGACGATTTCCAAATGCGAGGGATTGAAAGCGAGCGTCAGATGCATGGGGCCGCCCGGGGTCATGATGTCCGAGGAAAACCCCTGGTGGTACTTGACGTCACCGGCGGTGAGATCGCCGGCGTGCTTGCCCTCGAATTCGGAGAACAGGTCCTTCGGCATTTTTCCGAGCACGTTCACGAGCACGCCCAGCCGCCCGCGGTGCGCCATCCCGATCACGGATTCCTGCACGCCGACCGCGCCGGCCTTCTGCAGCAGGTGATCCAGAAGCGGAATCAGCGTGTCGCTGCCTTCGCCCGAAAACCGTTTCTGTCCCACGTAACGGGTATGCAGGTATTTTTCCAGCGTCTCGGCGGCGGTCAGGCGCTCCAGGATGTGGCGTTTGAACTCCGACGCGTAGCTGGGGCGCGAACGGCAGGATTCGAGCCGTTGCTGGACCCACCGCTTTTCGCCCGGATCGCCGATGTACATGTACTCGGCGCCGATCGAGCTGCAATAAGTTTCGCGCAGTCCCTTGATGATTTCGCGCAGCGTTAGCCGTTCTGCGCCGAAGAAGAGGCTTCCGGCGTCGAACACCATGTCCATGTCCGTTTCGGTGAGATCGTAGAAGCCAGGCTCGAGTTCGGGAATGCGCGGCCGCTCCTGGCGCTTGAGGGGATCGAGGTCGGCCCAGCGCGCGCCCAGAAACCGGTACGCCGCGATGAGCTGCTGCACGAACACCTGCTTGCGCGCGACCGTGACATCGCCGGGTGCCGCGCCAGGGCGCAGGCGGCCTTCCCTGGCTCGCAGCGCGAAGGACTCGACGACCGGCGCGTGCGCGACGTCGCGAATGCCCGTGCCGCCCGGCGCGGGCAGCACCTGCATCCTGTCGAAGTATTCTCGCCAGCCCTCCGGAACCGACTGCGGATTGTCCAGATAGGCTTCGTACAGCTCCTCGATGAACGGGGCGTTGCCTCCAAACAGATAGGAGTTGGAAAGCAACTGCTTCATCGCAGTCATCGCACAGTCCCTCCGTAAAGGCGGCGAAGGGCCGAGCGACCAAATCATCGCCCGGCCCCTGCTTTGCCGCTGCAAGATCCCGAATCCAGGACCTGTCCCGGACTCGGCTCCCGCCTTATTTTCTCTTGTCGATCGGCATCACGTTGCGGCTGGTCGCGCCGGAGAACAGCTGCCGCGGCCGCCCGATCTTGTACTCCGGATCGGTGATCATTTCCTGCCACTGTGCAATCCAGCCGACCGTGCGCGCCAGTGAAAAGATACCCGTGAACATCGCCACCGGAATACCGAGCGCCTTCTGGACGATTCCCGAATAGTAGTCGACGTTCGGATAGAGCTTGCGTTTCACGAAATAGTCGTCCTCCAGCGCCACTTTCTCCAGCGCCATCGCCAGCTTGAACAGCGGGTCGTCCTCCAGGCCCAGTTCGCCGAGCACTTCATAGCAGGTTTCGCGCATGAGTTTCGCGCGCGGATCGTAGTTCTTGTACACCCGGTGCCCGAATCCCATCAAGCGCGCGCCGGAGTTGGGATCCTTCACCTTGGCGACGAATTCGCCCAGCTTGGACACTCCGCCCTGCTGCTGGAGCTGCTGCAGCATGTTCAGGCATGCCTCGTTGGCGCCGCCGTGCGCCGGTCCCCACAGGCAGGCCACCCCGGCCGCAACAGCGGCGAACGGATTGGTCCCCGACGAGCCGCAAAGCCGGACGGTCGAAGTGGAGGCGTTCTGCTCATGATCCGCATGCAGGATGAATATCCGGTCCAGCGCCCGCACCACCGTGTCGTTGATCTTGTACTCCTCGCAGGGCGTGCCGAACATCATGCGCACGAAATTCGCCGTGTACGACAGGTCGTTCTTCGGGTAGATATAAGGCTGGCCCAGCGAATACTTGTAGGACATGGCGACCAGCGTCGGCATCTTCGCGATCAGGCGCATTGCCGAAATTTCCCGGTCGTGCGGGTCGTTGATGTCGAGCGCATCGTGGTAAAAGGCGGACATCGCGCCCACCAGGCCGGTCAGCACCGCCATCGGGTGCGCATCGCGCCGGAAGCCGCGCATGAAAAACTGCATCTGTTCGTTCACCATGGTGTGCTTGGTCACCGTGTCGACGAACGCCGCCTTCTGCGCCGGCGTCGGCAGTTCCCCTTTGAGCAGCAGGTAGCAGGTCTCGAGGAAGTCGCAATGGGCCGCCAGCTGCTCGATCGGGTAGCCCCGATACAGCAGCTCGCCCTTGTCGCCGTCGATATAGGTGATGCGCGACTGGCAGCTCGCCGTGGAAAGAAAGCCCGGGTCGTAGGTGAACATCCCCGTTTTGCCGTAAAGCGTGCGGATATCGACGACATCCGGCCCAACGGTGCCCTTCATGACGGGAAACTCGATCGACTTGCCGTCGCCGTAGTTCAAGACGGCCTTGGTGCCATTGCTCATGGTATTTCTCCTATGTACAGCGTTCCTGTTCGCCGCGCCTGCAAGCTCGCAGCAGTTCTGCCACACCGGCGAGATCCCGGTGGGCCGGCTCGCCGCGCCGGCTCACCCGATCCCAAAGTTCGTTGTCACCACAGTCGAGAAGGTTTCCGAATGCCTCGACTTCCTTCTCCGACAACCGCGAGCCCTAAGGCGCGAGATAACGCTCGAGCACGAGACCGTTCTCAAGCAGGCCGCGCCGGCAGCGCCACTGCGAACATTGCTTTGCCGCCGAACAGAAAGGAGCTGGATAGGTACCGCTTCATCGCAGGCATCGCACGACCCCTCTTGCGGCCACAATATTATAGACGCATAGGGGCCGGGCCACTGAATCGCCGGCCCCGCTTTGCCGCCGCAGAATCCCGAGTCCTGAATTCCGTGTCCTGGATTCGGGCAGCGTTCCGTTCTTCTCTTCTCGAAATTTGAAGCTGCTAGCTCTCCTCCGCGGACAGCTTCTGGCGCGCCAGCAGGTCGAGCGGGAAGGGCTCGGTCCCGTGCAGCGCCGGGGGAGCGGCGTAGAACCTGGACGCACCTGACAGATGGACCAGCGTCTGCGCGTCAAGTCCCGTCGCGATGAGCTTACGCGCGATCCGGATGCCCTCGTCGTGGACCATGCGCGTGAAGCGATCGGGACCGCGGTCGGCCTCTGGCACCTCCTTGAACTCAAGGTACTCCCGGACGCTCTGGGGCGGCTTGAGGATCAAGATGGGCCTCTTCAGTTCGTCCTCCTCCAGGCGCCCGCGATAGGTCGCCTGGAAATGCATGGGCGAGAGGTCCTCGTGTGAGATGTCCCAGTCGCGCTCGTAGGGCTTGACCGTAAACATCTCGACCCGATTCTCGTCGGTGACGGCGATCGCGAAAATGCAGCCCGCGAACGGAGCCTTGGAATGCCGGTAGGCCTCGAAAACGAGCCTGCCGCAGTGGCGCATCCGTTCGTTTCCTCCGGGAGCCAGCGCGCCGTCCACAGGCGCCTCTTCCGGCGGTGCGGGCGCCGCAGCGACGCCCGCGACGCGCACCGATTGGGTGGCCCCCGCCGGGACGGACCGGTACTTCTGCGGCAGGCGGTACTTGTCCCGGCGCGACGGCTCCAGGGACTCGGCAGTCTTGCCCGGCAAATAGGGCAAGCGGAGCGTCACGGTCGTACCCCTGCCCACGCTGCTCTCGATGGCCAAGTCGCCGCCGAACTGGCCGACCGTCTGGCGGACGAACACGAACCCTAGCGAATGGATCTCGCCGTCCAGGGTCTGGCGGTCGGCGAGGAGCTGTTGGATCTTCTCCGGGGACATGCCGGCGCCGTCGTCGCGCACGCGCAGCGCCACACGGTCGCCCTCGATGACGGCACTCACATTGAGCACGCCCGCCTTGCGTCCGCTCATGGCATCGACGGCATTCATGACCAGGTTGAAGTACATGCGGCGGAAACGCTGGCGGTTGCCGGAGATAACCGCCGGGTCCAGCCGGTCGAGCTGCAACTCGACGCGGTGCTCGGATTTCTCGACCACGTACCCGAGGACGACATCGCGCGTGAAATCGCGGACGTCCTCGGCGATGTCGAACTCCTCGCGCACGCCTGGGTTCTCGAGCTCCTCGAGGAACGCCTCGATGCGCCAGTTCACGCCGTATAGCCAGACGATGCAGTTGCGGTAGTGGCGCCGCGTGCGCACGGACCGGGCCTCGTCGGGCAGGAAGGTCAGCACCTTGTCCGACCGGCCCCACAGGGGGTTGAGAATGAGATCGCAGGCTTGGCGGATGGTGTCGATGTACCGGCGGCCAAGGAGGAGGACAGTGCGGTCCGGCGAGAAGCTCTTCACCGCGTTCGAGTAGTCCTGGTAAGCCCTGCGCAGGGCGCCGAGCGTCGCCTTCAGGTCCTGGACGTCCGCGCCGTGCAGGACCTGCGCCTGCACGATGTTGTAGATTTCGAGGTCGGTGTTCAGGGTCACATGGTAGTGGAGGATGTCGTTGAAGAAGCCCTCGACACGAAGATCGTGGATGAGGAACTTGACCTCGGCGACTTCCTTCTTGATCCCTTCCCCGTAGTCCGGTACGGCTGGGGATAAAGCGCTCCGTGGATCTGTGGTCACCGTTTGGACCCTAACACTATAGGCAATTCAACCCGCATCAGCACGGACGGCAACGGTCGCTGGATCAACAATGTGTACGTCGAGCGGCCGTGGTGCAGCCCGAACCGTGACCAGTATATCTTCACGCCTGCACCGGCGTCCGCGCCGCCCGTTCCGCTGAA
>Ga0154717_1091_pt3 | contig 40474 bp, 37 predicted proteins | sample Rifle2008BG16ft_FD_105725 | JGI IMG/M metagenome (GOLD analysis project Ga0154717, IMG submission 105725) | Betaproteobacteria bacterium RBG_16_64_18
GCTTCGGTCCCGATAACCGATGGGGAATCGACCTTTGCGCCAAATGTTCCCGGCGGATCTGATGTGAGTCAAATCCATTCGCGCACCTGTGCTGCTATCTTTGTGCACTCTGTAATGCGCTCTTAGAACAAGGCCTATATCCATGCCCATCGCTCCCATGCGGCCCTCCATCGAATCGCAGCCGAATCGCTTCGCGCTGTGGAATCTGGGCTTTCGCCCCTTCTACCTTCTGGCAGGGTTGTTTGCCGCACTGTCGATCCTCGCCTGGTCCGCGCAGTTCGCGGGCTGGATCGGTTCGCAGGTCTACCTCGGCGACCCGCGCTGGCACGCGCACGAAATGATTTTCGGCTACGCGTTTGCTGTCATCGTCGGTTTTCTGTTTACGGCCGGACGCAACTGGACCAACCAGCCGACACCGACCGGCATGCCCCTGGCGGCCATCGCCGCGCTGTGGCTTGCCGCGCGCGTGCTGGTGCTGACCCCCTGGCATGGCTTTGCCGCCGTAGCCGACATCGGGTTTGCGATCGCGGCCGCCATCGGGATGGCCATACCGCTGGTTGCAAGCCGCAACCGCCGCAACTACTTTTTCGTGGCGCTGCTGCTGGGATTCGGCGCAGCGAATCTCGCCTTCTACCTTGCCATGGCAGGCGTGATCGACTTCTCCATGCAGCGCGGACTCCAGATTGGCCTCGATCTGATCCTGTTCGTGGTCACGGTCATGGCCGGACGGGTGATACCGATGTTCACGGACAATGCGATTCCGGGAACCCATGCCACGCGCCTGGCCTGGCTCGAGCTCACGGTCCTGGGGAGCACGCTGGGCCTGCTCGCGGTCGATGTTCTGAATCTACCGCCGACAGCGATTGCGGTGATCGCAACGATAGCGGGTATTGCGCATGCGGCGCGGCTCGCCTTGTGGAAACCCTGGGTCACCGCGCGACACCCGATAGTGTGGATCCTGCACCTGTCCTACGCGTGGATTGCGGTGCATCTCGTGCTGCGCGCGCTCTCGGCGTTCGAGGTCGTACCCGCAACCCTGGCGACGCATGCGCTGACCCTCGGCGCCATCGGCGGCATCACCCTGGGCATGATGACCCGCACCTCCCGCGGGCACACGGGGCGCCCGCTGTGCGCATCGCCGATCGAGACTGCGTCCTACGTCCTGGTGCACCTCGCCGCCGCGGTGCGCGTATTCCTGCCGCTTGCCGCGTCAGACCTGCAGCTGACCGCTATTCTTGCCTCCGGCGTCCTGTGGGTCATCGCCTTCGGGCTGTTTACGGGCGCGTTCTGGCCGATACTCACGCGCCCCCGCCTCGACGGCAAACCCGGATAGCGGGCAAAGCGCACGCGTTCGCCTGTTATTGGGCGCGATTGCGCGCCGGTGGGCTTTGGCCTACGACCGCCTCGACTTTCCTGTCAAGCCGCCCGCCTGAAGCGGTCCGGCAACCCAACCGCGAGGCTCTCGGTTCGTAGTGAGCAGATCTTGGGGTGGCCGATGGGATTCGAACCCACAACAACTGGAATCACAATCCAGGACTCTACCATTGAGCTACGGCCACCACTGTACTCTGTAACCTGACTCCAGCACCGCCCGATGGCGCTGTTGGCGTGCCCGGCGGGACTCGAACCCACAACCCCCAGCTTAGAAGGCTGGTGCTCTATCCTGGTTGAGCTACGGGCACTTGACCGGACCGGGTGCTACAGCACGTCTGTCTGGTCGGGGTGGAGAGATTCGAACTCCCGACATCTTGCTCCCAAAGCAAGCGCGCTACCGGGCTGCGCTACACCCCGAGAAGGCGAGTATTCTACCCTCCGGCGGCGGCCAGTTCAACGCACCCCCGGAAAGCGTGGCTTTCGCTTGCCCCGCCCGCCTATTTCTGGTATCAAGACGCCTTCGCTTTTTCGTTGTAATGGAGCTTGGTCAATTGGAACTGCAGCACAAGACTTTCCCGCCCTATGCCCCGAAGAAGGGCGAGCAATACATGAATCCCAGGCAGCGCGCGCACTTCAGGAAAATGCTGGAGGCGCTGAAGGAGGAACTGTCGCAGGATATCGACCGCACCGTGCAGACGATGCAGCACGAGGCGACGATTTTCGCCGACCCCAACGATCGCGCGAGCCAGGAGTCCGACATCGCCCAGGAACTGCGCAACCGCGACCGGGAGCGCAAGCTGATCAAGAAGATCGACGAGGCCATCACGCACATCGACAGCGGCGATTACGGCTACTGCAACAATTGCGGCGTCGAAATCGGGTTGAAGCGGATCGAGGTACGGCCGACCGCGACCCTGTGCATCGACTGCAAGACCCTGGACGAACTCAGAGAGCGCCAGCTCGCGAGATAAGGATAGGGCGCCAGCGGCGCCCCTTCACTTCCTCCCCAGCGCCGCTCAGCTCGAGGCGGCGGGCACCGCGTCCTTCACGGCCTTCATGGAAAGGCGCACGCGTCCCTTCTCGTCGGCCTCGAGCACCTTGACCTTCACGACCTGGCCTTCCTTGAGGTGATCGGACACGTTGTTGACGCGCTCGTGGCTGATCTGGGAGATGTGCAGCAGCCCGTCCTTGCCGGGCAGCAGCTGCACGATGGCGCCGAAATCGAGCAGCTTCAGCACCGTGCCGTCGTAGACGCGGCCGATCTCGACGTCGGCGGTGATGTCCTCGATGCGTTTCTTCGCGGCCGCTCCGCCCTCGGAACTCACGCAGGCGATGGAAATCGTCCCGTCGTCGCCGATCTCGATGGTCGTGCCGGTCTCCTCCTGGATGGCCCGGATGACGATCCCGCCCTTGCCGATCACGTCGCGGATCTTCTCCGAATTGATTTTCATCTTGATGATGCGCGGCGCGAAGCTGGAGATCTCGGTGCGCGAGCCTTCCAGCGCCTGGTGCATGATCTGGAGGATGTGCAGGCGTCCCTCGCGCGCCTGCCCGAGCGCAACGTGCATGATCTCCTTGGTGATGCCCTCGATCTTGATGTCCATCTGCAGCGCGGTGATGCCGCTCTCCGTGCCGGCCACCTTGAAGTCCATGTCGCCCAGATGATCCTCGTCGCCCAGAATGTCGGACAGCACTGCAAAGCGGTTGCTTTCCTTGATCAGGCCCATCGCGATGCCGGCGACGTGCGCCTTGGTCGGCACCCCGGCATCCATCAGCGCGAGGCTCGCGCCGCAGACGCTCGCCATCGAGGAGGAGCCGTTGGATTCGGTCACTTCCGATACCACGCGGATCGAATAGGCAAACTCTTCCGCGCTGGGCAGCACCGCAAGCAGCGCCCGCTTTGCCAGGCGCCCGTGGCCGATCTCGCGGCGCTTGGGCGTGCCCATGCGCCCGGTCTCGCCGGTGGCGAACGGGGGCATGTTGTAGTGGAGCATGAACCGCTCCTTATATTCGCCCATCAGCGCGTCGATGATCTGCTGGTCGCGGCCCGTACCCAGCGTTGCCACCACCAGCGCCTGGGTTTCACCGCGGGTAAACAGCGCCGAACCGTGCGTGCGGGGCAACACGCCTACGCGAACGCTGATCGGGCGCACGGTACGCGTGTCGCGGCCATCGATGCGCGGTTCGCCGTCCAGGATCTGGTTGCGCACGATCTTTCCCTCGAGCCCGAACAGGATGTCGCCGACCAGATTCGAATCGAGCGGAGTTTCCGCACCCGCATTCAACTGTTCGGTCAGCTTGGCGCGGATTTCCTCCAGGCGGGCATTGCGGGCCTGTTTCTGGCGCAGGCTGTAGGCTGCGCGCAGATCGCCTTCGGCAAGCTCGGCGATGCGGTTGACGAGCGATTCGTGCTTTTCGGCCGGTTTCCAGTCCCACGCGGGTTTGGCGGCCAGGTCGGCAAGCTCGTTGATCGCCTGGATCGCCGCCTGCATCTGCTGGTGCCCGTACACCACCGCGCCGAGCATGACGTCCTCGGAGAGTTCCCGAGCTTCGGACTCGACCATCAGCACCGCGTGTTCGGTGCCGGCAACCACGAGATTGAGCGCACTCTCCTGCAGCTGGGTCGCGGTCGGATTGAGCACGTACTCGCCGCCGATATAGCCGACCCGGGCTCCGCCGATGGGGCCGTTGAACGGAACGCCCGAGAGCGTGAGCGCCGCCGACACGCCTATCATTGCCGGAATGTCCGGATCCACCTCCGGATTGACCGACACCACCAGGGCGACGACCTGGATCTCGTTGTAGAAGCCGTCGGGGAACAGCGGCCGGATCGGACGGTCAATCAGCCGCGAGGTGAGGGTCTCCTTTTCCGAGGGCCTGCCTTCACGCTTGAAAAATCCCCCCGGGATCTTGCCTGCTGCATAGGTCTTCTCGACGTAGTCGACTGTAAGCGGGAAAAAGGCCTGCCCGGGCTTGGGCTCGCGCCTGCCGACCACTGCGCACAGGACGACGGTGTCGTCCATGTTGACCATCACCGCACCATCGGCCTGGCGGGCAATCTCGCCCGTTTCGAGGATAACCTGATGCGCGCCGTAGCTGAACGTTTTCGTGACAGACTTTAGAGACATGGACATGGATTTTCCGATCTGGATTGCTTGGAAGGGCTGCTTGCGCGCCCGCACGGGTTCATGGGACGAATGCCCCAGCTAAAACGCCCACCGGTGGGACCAGATGGGCGTTGGGGGAATAGGGTTATTTTCGCAGGCCAAGCTTGCCTATGAGTTGCCGGTACTTGTCAGCATTCTTGCGCTTCAGGTAGTCGAGCAGCTTGCGCCTATGGCTGACAAGGGTGAGCAGACCGCGCCGCGAATGGTGATCCTTGACGTTGGTCTTGAAGTGGCCGGCGAGGCCGTTGATGCGCGCCGTCAGCAGCGCCACCTGCACTTCAGGCGATCCGGTGTCGCCTTGGGCGCGCTGATGGTCCGTGATGATCTGCGCCTTTTGCGCAACCGTAACTGGCATTCGAGTTCTCTCCGTCGTAAAGCACGTCATTTTAAGGCAAAATCAGTAGGTACCACAAGGGCCTGTGTGCGTATTGCTCGCAAAGCGGCCGCAGGGGCCGGATGCTGCGCGGGCTTCAGGAGTCCGTCAGCAGCCGTATGGGGGACACCCCGCCCGAGCCGTCGGCAAGTGCCAGCCCGAGAAACCTTCGGCCCGTTCCATACACCCTCACCCGTCCGGCCGGGCTCCGTCCTTCACCCTGCCCTTCGCGCTCTATGGGCCCGACTGCCTGCCCGTGAAGGAAAGCGCCTTCCAGGTCGTCCGGCAACTGCACCGGCGGCAGATCCTGAACCAGGACATCGACGGCCAGCAGCAAGCGGCTGCACTGGTCCGCCGCCAGCCCCTCGATGTCCTCGAGCCGGTGCGCCCGCTCGAGGCTGAATGCGCCGACCGAGGTGCGCACCAGCCCTACGAGGTGTGCCCCGCATCCCAGCACTTCCCCTATGTCCTCGGCGAGCGTGCGCACATAGGTGCCCTTGCTGCACGAAACCGAAAGCGTCGCCTCCTCGCCCTCAAGGTCTTCGAGATCCAGCACGTTGACGGTAACTTTGCGCGCGGCGCGCTCAACGGTGATCCCCTTTCGCGCGTAGTCGTAAAGCGGCCGGCCCTCCCGCTTCAGCGCCGAATGCATCGGCGGGACCTGCATGATCTCGCCCCGGAAGCGCTCAAGCGAGCGCTCGAGCAGTTCGCGGGTCACCGACACCGGTCTGCGCTCCAGCACCTCGCCTTCGGCATCTCCGGTCGCAGTGCGTACTCCGAGCCGCAGCCGCGCAACATAGCGCTTGTCCGCCTCGAGCAGCTCGCCGGAAAACTTGGTCGCCTCGCCGAAGCACAACACCAGCAGGCCGCTTGCCATCGGGTCGAGGGTTCCCGTGTGCCCGCCGCGCTGTGCCTCCAGCAGCCGACGCGAGCGCTGCAGCGCCGCGTTGGAACTGATGCCGGAGGGTTTGTCCAGAAGCAGCACGCCGTCGATACGACGCCCATGCCGACGCTTGGTGGCCATGTGGTAGGGATGATTGACGGGGCGCGATTTTAACACCTAAACCGGACGAGCCGGAACCAATCGGGCTGCCTTGTTTGACGCCACTTCTCTCTCGAATTCGGACCGTTGCAACTGCGCAACGGTCCGAATTCGAGAGACGTATACAAAACCCAATTCTTCGCCATTTCCACAATCGCTTGTGTCACAAGAGACTAGAATACCAGTGTTGAAACTTGCGGAAAACCGATGCAAACACCCTTGAAACCCGTCACGGTATCCGTTGCGCCCAACGGCGCCTACAAGACGAAGAAAGATCACCCCGGGCTGCCGATGACGGCAAAGGAACTCGGGGAAACCGCCGCCGCCTGCCATGACGCCGGCGCGGCGATGATTCATCTCCACGTGCGCGACCACGACGGTGTGCATCTGCTGGATGAGCACGCCTATCGCACCGCCACCGCAGCGGTTGCGCGCGCCGTCGGCCGCGACATGGTGGTGCAGATTACGTGTGAAGCAGGCGGCAGGTACAACCGGCAGGAGCAAATGGCGGTCGTGCGCGCGGTGGTGCCGGAGGCGGTGTCGATTGCGCTGCGCGATATCGTGCCAGATGGGGCGGCCGAGGGTGACGCCGCGGCCTTCTATGCGTGGTTGCGCCGCGAGGGTGTGCTCATCCAGACGATTCTGTTCACGCCTGAGGAGGTGACGCGCTATTACGCGCTGCGCGAGCGCGGCGTGCTGGGAGAGGGCAAGGATTTCCTGTTGTTCGTGCTCGGGCGCTACACGCCCGGGCAAGTGTCGGTTCCGGCCGATCTGCTGCCGTTCCTGTCGGTGTTCCGCGGCGATGTTCCCTGGGCCATGTGCGCGTTCGGGCGCCAGGAGCACGCCTGCGCCGTGACGGCCGCAGCGCTCGGGGGTCATGTGCGCGTGGGATTCGAGAACAATCTGCACGCTGCGGACGGCAGCGTTGCGGCAGACAACTCGGTACTGGTCCGCCAGGCAGCGGATGGCGCGCGATTTCTCGCGCGCCCGCTCGGGAGCGCGCAGGACCTGCGCGAGCTCTATTCCTGATCCGGCGTCCGGTCGGCGACGGCAGCGTCGATCAACTGGGTCAGGCGCACACCGCGTTCGACCGAGGCGTCGTATTCGAAATGCAGCTCGGGTGTGTTGTGCACCTTGATCCGGCGCCCCAGGGCCGAGCGCAGAAACCCGGCCGCGCGCCGCAGTCCGGCCTGCGATTGGGCCAGCGCCTGTGCATCGCCGAGGGAGGTGAAAAACACCCTGGCGTGCGCGAGATCCGCCGAGACCTCGACGTCGGTGATCGTAATCATGCCCACGCCCGGATCCTTCAACTCGGTGTGCAGGATCTCCGACAGTTCCCTCTGGATCTGCTCGGCGATGCGGTTAAGTCTTGCGGGATTGGCCATGGTCGTCCCTTTCCCCGGTACGGGAGGCCCTGAGCCGTCAGAGCCTCAGCCGAGCAGCGAGGCTTGTCTTGCCTTACACCATCTCCCGATTTCGGGAAGTTGCAACTTCGCAACTTCCCGAAATCGGGAGACCTAATAAAACCTGAACGCTTCTCTAATGTCGCCTGGACCATAAGGCGCTACAGCGTCCTGGCGACCTCCTGAACTTCGTAAATCTCGAGTTGGTCGCGCTCTTTGATGTCGTTGCAATTCTTGATCGACAAGCCGCATTCAAACCCCGCCTTGACCTCGCGCACGTCGTCCTTGAACCGCTTCAGCGATTCCAGCTCGCCGTCGTGGATCACGACGTTGTCGCGCAGCAGGCGCACGCGCGACCCGCGCTTCACCAAGCCTTCCAGGACCATGCATCCGGCGACCGTGCCAACCGCAGAGATCTTGTAGACCTGGCGAATTTCCACCAGGCCCAGCACGGCTTCCTTCTTCTCGGGCGCAAGCAGGCCGGAGAGCGCCGCCTTCACTTCGTCGACGGCCTCGTAGATGATGTTGTAGTAACGGATGTCCACACCCGAATTTTCCGCGAGCTTGCGCGCCATGGCGTCCGCCCGGGTGTTGAAGCCGATGATGACCGCCTTGGAGGCGAGCGCGAGATTCACGTCCGACTCGGTGATGCCGCCGACTGCGCTGTGGACGACGTTCACTCTCACTTCGTCGGTGGAAAGCTTTTCCAGCGCATGCACGAGCGCTTCCTGCGATCCCTGTACGTCGGCCTTGATGAGCAGGGAAAGCAGTTTCGCCTCTCCTTCGCCCATGTTCTCGAACATGTTTTCGAGCTTGGCCGCCTGCTTCTTGGCGAGCTTGACGTCGCGGAACTTGCCCTGGCGGAAAAGCGCGATCTCCCTCGCCTTGCGTTCGTCGCCAAGCACCGCGGCCTCCTCGCCTGCCGCTGGAACGTCGGACAAGCCCTGGATCTCGACCGGAATCGACGGCCCCGCTTCCTGGACGTTGTTGCCGGCCTCGTCGGTCATTGCTCGTACGCGCCCGAATGCCGACCCGGCCAGCAACACGTCGCCGCGCCTGAGCGTGCCGGACTGGACCAGGACCGTCGCCACAGGTCCGCGCCCCTTGTCCAGGCGCGCCTCGATCACGATGCCTCTGGCGGGCGCCTTGATCGGCGCCTTGAGCTCGAGGATCTCGGCCTGGAGCAACACCTGCTCGAGCAACGCGTCGATGCCCTGGCCCGTCTTCGCCGACACCAGCAGGAAGGGCGAGTCGCCGCCGTACTCTTCCGGAATGACGCCGTGCGCGACCAATTCTTGCTTGACCCGGTCCGGGTTGGCCTCCGGTTTGTCGATCTTGTTCAGCGCCACCACGATGGGTACTTTGGCCGCCTTGGCGTGGCGAATCGCCTCGATCGTCTGCGGCATGACGCCGTCGTCGGCAGCGACCACGAGGATCACCAGGTCCGTCGCCTGTGCGCCGCGGGCGCGCATGGCCGTGAAAGCCTCATGACCCGGGGTATCCAGAAATGTGAGCATGCCGCGGGGCGTCTGTACGTGATAGGCGCCGATGTGCTGGGTGATCCCTCCCGCCTCGCCGGCGGCAACCTTGGTGAGGCGGATGGTGTCCAGAAGCGACGTCTTGCCATGGTCGACGTGGCCCATCACCGTCACGACCGGAGCACGGGGCTCGAGCTCGACTTGCTGCTGTGCCGGCGCATCCAGCAGATACGCACCCGGATCGTCGAGCTTGGCGGCGATCGCCTTGTGGCCCATTTCCTCGACCACGATCATCGCGCTTTCCTGGTCGATGACCTGATTGATGGTCACCATCTGGCCGAGTTTCATCAGTACCTTGATGACTTCTGCCGCCTTCACCGACATCTTGTGCGCAAGGTCGGCCACGGTGATGGTCTCCGGTACGTGGACCTCGCGGGTCACCGGCTCGGTGGGAGCAGAGAACTGATGCTGCGTATCGGCTCCGGCGGCGGCACCGCCCGAGGGCCTGTGGCGCGAACCCTTCGGGCTGTGCCAGCCCGAGGCGCCCTGGACATCGCCACGGGTCTTGATGGTGCGTCGCTTGGCGCTCTCGTCTTTCCAGACGGTGACTTCCTTCTTCTTCGCCTTCTTGTCCCCCGCACCCTCCGCGACCTTGGGTTTGTGCAAGGTCGTGTCGCCCCCGGGCGGCTGGGGCGGCGTCTGACCCTTGCCCTGGGTCTGCTGCTCTTCAAGCGCCTTTTTCTGCGTCGCCTCGCGCTGCTCTGTCAGTTGCCGTTCGCGCTCCTGCTTTTCGGCAACCTCGGCGGCTTGCCGCGCCTCCAATTCCGCGTGTCGGCGGTCTTCCTCCTGCCGCTGCCCGGCCTCCAGGTCGGCGGTCGGCTGGGCCGTATCCGCTTCCGCCGCGGCCGGCTCGGGCGTTTCGCGCTTGACGAAAACGCGCTTCTTCTTGACCTCGACCTGGATGGTGCGCGCCTTGCCGCTCGCGTCCGATTTCTTGATGATTTCGGAGGTTTGCTTGCGCGTTAGGGTGATCTTGGTCTTGGGCTCGGCGGTGCCGTGAGACTTGCGCAGATAATCGAGCAGCTTGGTCTTGTCCTGCTCGGACAGTATGTCTTCGGCAAGCTGCTTGTCGACCCCGGCCGCGCGCAGCTGCTCGAGCAGCACCTGCGGCGGGACCTTCAGCACACCGGCAAATTGAGTAACGCTAGACTGTGCCATGTGGCTCCATCAACCTTCTGCGAACCAATGGGCGCGCGCATTCATGATCAGGGTCTTGGCGCGCTCCGGATCGATACTGGCCATCTCCAGCAAGTCGTCGACGGCGAGGTCGGCGAGGTCGTCGCGGGTTTTCACGCCGGACTGCACGAGCTTCGCCGCGAGGTCGGCGTCCATGCCCTCCAGACTCAGCAGATTCATATCGACGTTCTCGGCCTGCTCCTCGCTCGCGATCGCCTGCGCCAGAAGTGCATCGCGCGCGCGGCTGCGAAGCTCGTTGACCGTAGCCTCGTCGAACGAAGCTATCTCCAGCATTTCCTGGATCGGCACATAGGCGACTTCCTCCAGCGTCGAGAAACCCTCCTGGATGAGGATGTTCGCGACTTCTTCGTCGATGTCGATCTTCTCCATGAATAGCTGACGCACGGAAGCCGTCTCTTCCTCGGTCTTCTTGGTGGACTCTTCCTCCGTCATGAGGTTGATGGTCCAGCCGGTGAGTTCCGATGCGAGCCGCACGTTCTGCCCGGCACGCCCGATCGCGATGGCGAGGTTTTCCTCGTCCACGACCACGTCCATGCTGTGCTTTTCCTCGTCGACCAGAATGCTCGACACCTCGGCGGGGGCGAGCGCCCCGATCACGAACTGCGCCGGATCGGCCGACCAGAGCACGATATCCACGCGCTCTCCGGCCAGCTCCTGGGTGACCGCCTGCACACGCGAGCCGCGCATTCCGACGCAGGTGCCGATCGGGTCGATGCGCCGGTCGTTGGTGAACACCGCGATCTTGGCGCGCACGCCCGGATCGCGGGCGGCGGACTTGATTTCGAGCAGCCCTTCCTCGATCTCAGGCACCTCGAGGCGAAACAGCTCGATGATGAATTCGGGCGCCGTGCGCGACAGAATGAGCTGCGGTCCGCGCACCCCGCGATCGATGCGCATCAGGCAGGCGCGCACGCGATCGCCGATACGCAGGTTTTCCTTCGGGATGATCTGGTCGCGGGGCAAACGCGCTTCGAGCCGCCCGACTTCGATGATGCCCTCTCCGCGCTCCATGCGCTTGATGGCTCCGGTGACCAGCTTCTCCTCGCGCGCGAGGAAATCGGAAAGGAGCTGCTCGCGCTCCGCGTCGCGGATCCGCTGCAGAATCACCTGCTTGGCCGCCTGGGCACCGATCCGTCCGAACGCAATCGGCTCCAGCTGCTCCTCGATGTACTCCTCAAGCTGGATATCAGCGTACTGCTTCTGTGCCTCGGTGAGGCCGATCTGGAATGGAGGGAACTCCACCGCATCGTCGGGGACAACCCGCCAGCGGCGGAATGACTCGAAATCGCCGGTGTCGCGGTCGACCGCGACCCTCACCTCGACATCCTCGTTGAATCGCTTCTTGGTCGCCGAGGCGATCGCCATTTCCAGCGCGCCAAGCACCGTTTCCTTGTGCACGTTCTTCTCGCGCGCCAGAGCGTCGACCAGCAACAACAATTCGCGGCTCACCTTGACCTCCTGCCCTGCATGTCGTACTTGGGAACCAGACGGGCTTTATCGAGATTCGCCAGTGCCAGCATTACTCGCGCACCGTTCATCTCGATTTCCACCTGGTCACCGATCACCTGGCGCACCACCCCGACAAACCGCCGCCGCCCGTTCACCGGCTCCCGAAGGCGGACTTCGGCCTCCTGGCCCGCGAAGCGAATGAAATCAGCCGGCTTCCTGAGCTTTCGATCCAGTCCCGGCGAGGACACTTCCATCCGATCGTATTCGATCCCCTCGACTTCCAGGACTCTCTGCAACTGCCGGGTCGCTGTCTCGCAATCGGCGAGCGTAACGCTATCGGCGACGCTCCCGGAAGCCTTGCCAGGCTGTTCATGCACTTTATCAATAAACACGCGTAACATCATTCCATGATTGGACAAATGGAAATCAGCGAGCTCGTAACCGAGCCCGCCGAGCGTCCGCTCGAGCAGTTGTTCCAGCGCGTTCAAACGGGTATCCGTAGCCAACCCCATAAATGAAAAATGGGCTCTGAACAGCCCATTTCGAAATCCGAATCCGCAAATTCGAACCCAAATGCAAATCCAGTTAAGTATAACAAAAAAAAGCTGCTGAAACAATGGTAAGCAGCCCGGATTTTGCTTGCCGCGCCAGGCCGCCCTCGGCCGCTGTGCCACGACTCAAACGCGCCTGAAATCGGGCGTTGCAGTATGGCAACGGCGAGCCGCTATGACGGCTTGGGCGAGTCAAGCTCGCGCAACAGCGTCGCGACAACCTGCGGGCTCAATTCCATCCATTTGCCGCGGTGCAGCGTCTCCGGCAGCTTGAACGGTCCGAAGCGCGTTCGGATCAGCCGGCTTACGCCCAAACCCACCACCTCAAACATCCGCCGCACTTCGCGATTGCGTCCTTCCATGATGACTGCCTGGTACCAGCGGTTTGCCCCCTGCCCTCCACGGGGTTCGATGATTTCGAATTTCGCGAGCCCGTCCTCCAGCATCACTCCACGGCGCATCGCATCCAGTTGCTCGGGCGACAGTTGTCCCAGAACCCTGACGGCATATTCGCGCTCGATGCCGCCGCTGGGATGCATGAGCCGGTTGGCCAGCTCGCCGGACGTGGTGAATACCAGCAGGCCGCTGGTGTTGTAATCGAGACGCCCGATCTGAATCCAGCGCGCGTTCCTCACCGGAGGAAGGCGGTCAAACACCGTGGGGCGCCCTTCCGGGTCCCGCAGCGTCGATACCTCACCCGTCGGCTTGTAATACAGCAGCACCCGCGGATGATTTCCGGGTCCCTGAACCACCTTTACCGGGCGCCCGTCCAGCGTAATGCGGTCGGCCCCGCTCACCCGCTCGCCGAGCGTGGCCGGGCGGCCGTTCACGGTCACCCGACCGGCCACGATGGCGGCTTCCATCATCCGACGCGAGCCGGCACCGGCACTGGCCAGCACTTTGTGCAACTTCTCCGGCGCCGCCAGCGCCGCCTCGGGCGCTCGCGCGGCGTCAGGCTTCTTCTGAGGGCGCCGCTGAGGCGTATTCGGCCGGCTCGCCGGCCGGCGTCTCTGCGGTCGCTTGTTCTGCGATGGGAGCGGCATTGAACTCCAGTGTCTTTGCGATTTCCTCAAGCGGCGGCAGTTCCTGGAGCGAGCGCAGCCCCAGGTCGTTGAGAAACTCGTTGGTAGTGGCATACAGCGCCGGCCTGCCCGGGACCTCCCGGTGTCCCACGACGTCGATCCAGCCGCGCTGCTCGAGCGTGCGGATGATGTTCGGCGATACCGTTACCCCGCGTATGTCTTCGATATCCCCGCGCGATACGGGCTGCCGGTAGGCGACGATCGCGAGCGTCTCCAGCACCGCCCGCGAATAGCGCGGCGGCTTTTCGGGATTCAGCCGTTCGAGGTATTTCTGAAAGGACGGCCGGGTCTGGAAGCGCCACCCGGTGGCCAGATTGACCAGTTCCACCCCGCGCTGTCTCCAGTCGTCGCGCAGTTCGTCGAGCAGACGGCGCAGGGTATCGGGGCCGATCTCCTCGTCGAACATGCGCCGCAGGTCGGCGATCGACAGCGGCGACTGGTTGGCGAGCAGCGCCGTCTCCAGGACGGTCTTCACTTCACTCGGATTGAGCATGTGCAAGCTTCACGTAGATCGGCGCATAGGGCTGGGTCTGGGTAAACTCGATCAGACTCTCGCGCGCCAGTTCGAGCATGGCGAGGAAACTGACGATCAGCACCGCTACCCCGCGGCTCGGATCGAACAGGGAGCCGAATTCGACGAACCCGGCCCCCGACAGCCGGCGCAGGATGGCGCTCATATGCTCACGCACCGAGAGTTCCTCGCGCGAGATGCGGTGATGCTGCGTGACCTTCGCACGAGCGAGCAGGGAACGCCAGGCCGATTCCAGATCCGCAGGGTAGACATCGGGGACCCGCTCGGTCAGCGCCTGCTCGATCCAGACCTCGACCGAGAGATAGTCGCGGCCAAGCTGCGGCAGCTCATCCAGCTGCCGGGCGGCCTGTTTCATCTTCTCGTACTCGATCAGCCGGCGAACCAGTTCGGCGCGCGGGTCCTCTTCATGGGTCTCCAGCGCCCTGGGCCGCGGCAGCAGCATGCGCGACTTGATTTCCATCAGCATCGCCGCCATCACCAGGTACTCGGCCGCGAGTTCCAGATTCTTGTGACGCATCACCTCGACGTACACCATGTACTGCTCGGTGAGCCGCGCCATGGGGATGTCGAGAATGTCGACGTTGGCCTTGCGGATGAGATACAGCAGCAGATCGAGCGGTCCCTCGAAAGTGTCGAAGAAAACTTCCAGCGCGTCGGGGGGGATGTACAGATCGCGCGGCAGTTCGGTGAGAAGCTCGCCGCGGACCCTCGCCACCGATATCGGCGTGGGTATCGTCGCTTGGACGGGCAGGGCCAGGACAGTCATGAATCGCTCAAGAGTAGCTCAAACCCATCGCCTCGCGCACCTCGCGCATGGTCTCGTGCGCGAGCCGGCGGGCCTTCTCGCCGCCGTCGGCGACAATGTTTCGCACCAGCGTGGGATCGTCCAGGTACTTCTGCGCCCGCTCGCGCATGGGCGTCTGTTCGGCGAGCACCGCGTCGATCACCGGCTGCTTGCACTCCAGGCACCCGATCCCTGCGGACCGGCAGCCCTGCTCGGCCCATGCGCGCGTCTTGTCGTTGGAGTAGACAAGGTGAAACTCCCAGACGGGACACTTGGCCGGATCGCCAGGATCGGTGCGTTTCACGCGCGCCGGGTCCGTAGGCATGGTGCGGATCTTCCTGGTGACGGATTGCGCCTCCTCGCGCAGCCCGATCGTGTTGTCGTATGACTTGGACATCTTCTGACCGTCCAGGCCCGGAAGCTTCGAGGACTCGGTGAGCATCACGTCTGGTTCGACCAGGATCAGGCGTCCGCCACCTTCGAGAAAGCCGAACAGCCGCTCGCGGTCCCCGACCGAAAGGTTCTGCTGCTCGACCAGCAGCGCCCGCGCCGCGGCGAGCGCCTCGACGTCGCCCTGCTCCTGGTATCTGTTGCGCAATTGCGCGTAGAGCTTGGCCTTGCGGCTGCCCATCTTTTTGGCTGCGGCCCGCGCCTTGTCCTCGAATCCAGGCTCACGCCCGTAGACGTGGTTGAAGCGCCGGGCGATCTCGCGCATCAGTTCGACGTGCGGCACCTGATCCTCGCCCACAGGCACGAATTTGGCGCGGTAGATCAGCACGTCCGCGCTTTGCAGCAACGGATAGCCCAGAAAACCGTAGGTCGACAGGTCACGGTCGGACAGCTTCTCCTGCTGGTCCTTGTAGGTGGGCACGCGCTCGAGCCATCCCAGCGGGGTGATCATCGACAGCAGCGTATGCAGTTCGGCGTGTTCTGGGATGCGCGACTGAATGAACAACACGGCCTGCGCCGGATCGATTCCCGCAGCCAGCCAGTCGATGACCATGTCCCAGACGTGCTGTTCGATCACCTCCGGCGTGTCGTAATGGGTGGTGAGCGCGTGCCAGTCGGCCACGAAAAACAGGCACGGGTATTCGCTCTGCAAACGCACCCAGTTCTTGATGGCGCCGTGGTAATGCCCCAGGTGAAGCATGCCCGTGGGGCGCATCCCGGAGACGACTCGTTGTTCGTACATTCGTTTTCCTCAGAACTGGAACAGGGTCTCGATCAGGCCGATCGAGGCCCGCACCATCGGACCGAGAATCAGCCCCAGCACGTTGGTGAAGATCAGGATGAGCAGGATCGGCAGACCGAATCGCTCCAGCCCGGCGTAACGCTGTGCGAGGCGCTCCGGAAGCAGGCTGAACGCAATGCGCCCGCCGTCCAGGGGCAGGATGGGCAGAAGGTTGAGCACCATCAGCACGATGTTCACGCTGACGCCGGCTTGCGCCATCAAACTCGCAGGCTGCGTGAAGGCATTGGGCGGCACCATGATGGCCAGCTTCAGCACCATCGCCCAGCCCATTGCCATCAGCAGATTCGCCGCCGGTCCGGCCGCTGCGACCCAGAGCATGTCCCGCTTCGGACTGCGCAGCGCGTGAAAATTGACCGGCACCGGTTTCGCCCAGCCGAACAGGATCCCCGCGCCTACCAGCTTGCTGGTCACGAGGATGACCAGCGGCACCACGATGGTGCCCACCAGGTCGATATGCCGCACCGGGTTCAGGCTGATTCGACCCAGTCGCCATGCCGTGAGGTCCCCGAAGTGGCGCGCAACGTAACCGTGGGCCGCTTCGTGGAGCGTGATGGCAAAAATCACCGGGAGGGCGTAGATCGCAATCGTCTGAACGAGATTGAATTCCATGTGCGGACCAAAATATGCAGCCGTGCATTTTAGCAGACGTGGCTCGCCCTGCCGCGCTGGCACGTCAGGTTGGCTTGCCGAGCGCCGACAAATCGCCCTTGCCCGCACGCACGACCACCGCCTCTGCGCCAGTGAGATCGATCACCGTGGTCGGTTCGATGCCACAGGATCCTGCGTCCAGAACCAGATCGAGCTCGCGTTCCAGCCGCTCGCGGATGTCCTGGGCGTCATCGGTGGGAACCTCTGCACCTTTGAGGGTCGCCGTGGCCGAGAGCAGCGGTTCGTTCAACGCCGCAAGCAGAGCCTGCGCCACCGGGTGATCGGGGACGCGCAAGCCTATGGTCTTGCGCCGGGCGTGAAGAATGCGCCTGGGCAACTCGCGCGTGCCCTCGAGGATGAAAGTATAGCTGCCGGGGGTCAGCGCCTTGAGCAGGCGAAAGCGCACGTTGTCCACGCGTGCATAGGTGGCGATTTCGGACAGGTCGCGGCACATGAGCGTGAGGTGATGGCTTTCGTCGAACCCGCGCAGCCGGCGCAGTCGCGCCAGCGCCTCCTTGTCGCCGGTACGGCAGCCGAAGGCATAGCAGGAGTCGGTGGGATAGGCGATCACGCCTCCTTCCTGCACGATGCGCGCCGCCCGCGCGATCAGGCGCGGCTGCGGGTGCGTCGGGTGGACGGAAAAGTATTGGGCCACAGCGAGTCAGGAATGTAGCTATGCGAAGCAACGATTGAAAGCCGTTGGGGCGGATATCGGGGCTAGAGCGCCTGCCAGACCGGCTTCAGGCCGTCCGGAAGCTGGGGCAGCGCGCCCAGTTCGACCCGACTCTCGCCGGGCCCGTGAAAATCCGAGCCGCGCGAGGCGAGCATCCCGAACTCGCGCGCCAGCGCCGCAAACACCGCGCACTGTTCCGGCGTGTGGTTGGCGGTGACGACCTCGATCCCCAGTCCGCCGTAATCGGCGAATTCGGCGAGAAACCGGTGCAGGTCCGGGGGCGAAAACGCATAGCGCCCCGGATGCGCCACCACCGCGATCCCGCCGGCGCCCCGGATCCATTTCACTGCGTCAGCCAGATTCGCCCATTGATGCGGCACGTAACCCGGTTTGCCGGGCACCAGGTAGTTCTTGAACACGTCCTTCACATCGCGGGCATGGCCCTGCCCGACCAGGAAGCGCGCGAAGTGGGTGCGGCTGATCAGTGCCGGATTCGAAACGTAGGTCATCGCGCCTTCGAGGCTGTCCGAAATGCCGACCGCATCGAGTCCTGCGGCCATCTTGCCGGCGCGGCGCGGTCTTTCGGCGCGCACCGATTGCAGCCCCTGGGCAAGCTGCTCGTCGCCGCGCGCTATGCCCAGACCCACGATATGAATGGTGGAGCCGCACCAGGTGACGGAAATCTCGACCCCGGGGACAAAGCGCAGGTGCAGCTCGTGCGCAGCGCCGACTGCTTCCTCCAGTCCGCCAGTCTCGTCGTGATCGGTCAGCGCGAGCGTGGTCACGCCGTGATCGTGCGCCCGCAGCACGACTTCGCCCGGCGTGAGCAGCCCGTCAGAAGCGCGGGAATGGCAGTGCAGATCGACGTTTTTCATGGGGCGAGGATCATAACATGCGCCCCTGCACGCTCTTGCCCTGCCGCACTGCTATTCAGCGAAGCAGAAAATCCTCGATGAGCGCGGCCGCGCGTTCGGGCTGGTCGTGGTGCATCATGTGCCCCGAATCGGGGATGATCCGCTCGACCAGGTCGGAAAAGGCAGCCTTGCGACTGTCACGGTCCGCCGCAGACATGCGCAGGTCATTCGCGTTCTGCGAGTTCTCGCCCTCGATCCACAGCACGGGCGCGGCGATCCTGCGCCAGCAGGCCTTGGCCTCTTCGAGCCTGTAGAGCACAGGATTGACCAGTTTGTGTGCCGGGTCGGCGCGCAGCGCGACGCGACCCTCAGCGGTGGCCATGCCCCAGTGCCGCGCCAGAAACAGCGAGCGCTCGGGCGTCAGGCGCGCATTGTTCGATCGCAGCCTGTCGGCAAGCTCCTCGAACGAGCCGTAGTCGCGCAAGCGCGCGCCCTTCTCCAATTGGTCGAGCCAGCGCGCGTAGCGTTGCGGCGCATCCTCGGGGCGCGCATCGTTGAGCCCGAAACCTTCCATGTTGACCAGGCGCGCCACCCGTTCGGGCCGGATGCCTGCATACAGCGCCGCGACGTTGCCGCCCATGCTGTGGCCGACCAGTTGCACCGGCTCGGCAGGCTGGAAATGCGCCAGTATTTGTTCCAGATCCGCAAAATAATCGGGAAACCAGTATGTGTCGGACCCGCTCCGGTCGGACAATCCATAGCCGCGCCAGTCAGGGGCGATCACATGCCAGGCGTGGCGCAAGGCATCGACCAGGAACTGGAACGAAGCGGAAAAGTCCATCCATCCATGCAGCAGGAACAGCTTGGGCTGGCCGGCAGCACCCCAGCACCGGCAGTGGACCTTGAGCCCGCGGATGTCGAGAAAAACGGATTCGCTTGATTTCACCAGCTGCCCTCATGCTTTGTGGAGGCGACGATGGTAGCAGGAGACGCGTCGACGAACTGCGCCGGGCTGAATGTCGGCTCTGCTATCATCGCGATTTTGCCTCAGGCTCCGTCTGTCCGGCACGCATGGCAGTCTATTCGCTTGGCGAAAGGAAGATCGCGGTTCAGGGCGAGGACTGGTACATCGCCGAGAATGCGGCGGTCATCGGCTCGGTGGTGATCGGAAACCACGCGAGCGTCTGGTTCGGCGTCACGATCCGCGGCGACAGCGAACTGATCACGATCGGGGATCGATGCAACATCCAGGACGGATCGGTGCTGCACGCGGACCTCGGCTCCCCTCTCACCCTCGGTCACGATGTCTCGGTCGGGCACAATGCGATGCTGCACGGCTGCACCGTTGGGGCAGGCACGCTGATCGGAATCAACAGCGTCGTCCTGAACCACGCTGTCATCGGGAAATCGACGATCATCGGCGCCAATTCGCTCATTTCCGAGGGCAAGACGATTCCGGATGGCGTCCTGGTGCTTGGGTCCCCTGGCAAGGTGGTCCGCGAACTTACCACGGAGGAGAAGCAGAATCTGCTGGAGATCGCCGAAGGTTACGTGCAACGCGCCAGGGTCTTCCGCGCGCAACTGCAGCGCCAGCTGGTCTGAACGCACCGCGGCCCCTCGCAGCGCCGCCGTTCGTCCCCCGCCGTGGCAGGCACCGGCTCGCAGCGTTGCCAGGGCAGGTTGGCTTGCGCCCCTACCTGGGCGCCATTCGAATGGCTCCGTCGAGCCGGATGGTCTCGCCGTTCAGCATCTCATTCTCGATGATGTGCTTCGCCAATGCGGCGTACTCTTCCGGCCTGCCCAAACGTGACGGGAACGGCACCATCTTGCCCAGGGCATCCTGAACCTCCTTGGACAGTTCAAGCAGCATCGGGGTCTCAAAGATCCCAGGGGCGATGGTGCAAACCCGGATCCCGTCGCGGGAAAGATCGCGCGCGATCGGCAGGGTCATGCCGGCAATTCCGCCCTTGGAGGCGGAATACGCTGCCTGGCCGATTTGCCCGTCATACGCGGCCACCGATGCCGTACTGATGATGACGCCTCGCTCGCCGGCAGCGTTTGGCTGGCCCTTGACCATCACCGACGCCGCGAGGCGGATCATGTTGAAGCTGCCGATCAGGTTGACGGTGATGCAGCGCGTGAAGTTCGCAAGTACGTGCGGGCCGTTCTTGCCGACGGTCTTCTCCGCCAAGGCGATTCCGGCACAATTTACCAGGCCCTGCAGGGCGCCGAACTCCTTGACCGCAAGATCGACCGCCGACTTGCCGTCGTTCTCGCTGGTGACATCGGTCTTGTTGAAACGCGCCTGCCTGCCCAGGTTTTGCGCCAGCGCCTGGCCTTTTTCGACCTGGAGGTCGGCAATCACCACGTTCGCCCCGCCCTCGACAAGCGTCCTCGCGGTGGCCTCTCCCAGACCGGAGGCGCCGCCGGTTACGATGAATGTGCTGCCCTTTAGCTGCATGATGTCCCTTTCAGTAGAGAAAACGCCGAAATTATCGGCTAAATCAGGACGCTTTGCCATGGCGCGGACCGCGCGCCGCAGACGGACGATCAGTCCGTTGCAACTCGAGTGTTGACAGACATGGCGATGAGTGGGTTTCAGGTCTCCCGATTTTCGGAAGTCGCGAAGTTGCGGCTTCCGAAAATCGGGAGATTATGAAAATGCAAAATCAAGCAGGCCGGTTCCGGCTTGTCCGGCTGAGGGTTTCGATCAGGGTTTTTTGCGGTCCCTGGCCTTCTTCTCCGGCAGGAGTTGCGCGCGTTCGCGCAGCAGCGGCTCGACGGCGGCCCGAGCGACCAGATAGGTCCAGCGCTCGAGCTTCTTTTCCCGTTCCAGATTCTGCAGCAGCCTCACGCGATTCTCCGCGAACGCCTTGTCCTGCTTTTCCTTTTGTTCGGCGGTCTCGTTCTTTCCCGCTGCGCGCGTGGCCGCCGGCTCTCCGCCGACCGATATCGAGATGAAGTAGCGATCGTCCGCTGTCTTGCTGCCGACCCGCAGCGTATAGGTCACCCCGTCCAGGGTCTGGGCCTTGACGACGATCGGCCGGACCAGCCCGGCAGCGGCGGCATCCGGGTCGGGGACCACGTCGCTCAGACTCATCGCCTGCAGTGAGTTGACCGCATCCTGCGCCTTCTGGAGATCGGGCTTCCCGCCGCCTGCCAGCTTCCAGTCATAGGACTCGGTCTCGCGCGACAGGGCGAATCGCTCTCTGCCATCGGGTCCGGTGGCAGCGACGGACCTGACCCGCTCTGCCCGGATCAGGTCCTTGGAAAGCCACGCGTCAGGCTTGGCCTGGGCAGCTCCCAGCGGATCCGAAACAAGCGCGACGCTCCCCGTTTCCGTACCCGACATGAGGTAGCGGCCGGTCGGCACGCCCTGCTCCGGGGACGGACCCGCGGCGGCCGTTCTCGTTGTCACCTTCTTGCCCAGCAGCAGCCGGGCCATCGACTTGCCTGCGCCGTCCGTGAGTTCCAGCAGCGTGCCGGCACCGGCGGCCGCGCCCGGTTCTGCCAGTTCAAGCCGCGCGCGCTGCGCCTGTGCCACCGGTTCGGTCTGCACGACCTTGAGTTCGATCAGCGCGAGCAGCAGTTCGCGCACGCGCTCGGCATCGGCGGGGAAATCGGCCCTCTCCTTGACGGCCCAGGCGCCGTCGCGCCGCACCAGGGTGAGCGTGGAGACCGCGTCCCGGAGCGCAACCTGGGCCACGTCCTCCAGTTTCAGCCCCGCCACGAGCCTGCCGCCGATGCGCGAGTCCGCAGGCGCCCATGCGGTGCGCTGCGACTGCATGATCCACGCGCCTGCCGCGGCAAATGCGGCCAGCGCCGCAACCAGTATCAGGAACTGCTTGCGGGTCATTGCGCCACCACCTTGCGTCTGCGCGCGAAACCGAGAACCAGCCCGACAAGGGAAATCAGAATCGGCAACGCCGCGATGTTCGCGACCTTGGTCCAGAACTCCAGCGCTTCGCTGTCGGCGCGCAGCTCCTTGCGCACTTCCTTGAGCTCGCGCCGGGTTTGCACCGCCTTTGCGCGGAAGCTTTCGAGCTCGGCCTGCTGCGCCGCCGAGAGGATTGCGGTCTGCCCCGGTGTCTTCTGCTTCTGCAATGCGCCGAGCTTCTGCTGCGCCTGCGCAAGACTGTCCTCGAGTTCCTTGATCTTGCCCAGGTAGCGCTGCTGCGCGCGCGCCTCCATCTCCCGTATCACCGTGAACGGCCGGGTAGCGGTTGCCCGCGTGCGCAGACTGATCAGGCTGGTGTCGCCCGCCACCTGCTCGACCAGCGCCTGGGCGAACGCGAGGTTACCGTTTTGCGGAACGACGATCCGCTGCCCGAAGACCTCCTGGATGGACACGGCCGCAGCGTCATTGATGAAATCGGTGTCCCCGACCAGGACCACGGCGTTCTCGTCTTTGGCAGCGACCAGGTGGGGCCGGGCGGCGGCGGCAGCTTTTCCGTCACCCTGCTTGTCGCCCTTCGCACCCGCTTTTTCAGGACTGGCCGGCCGGCCCTCCGGAAACGCCGTCTTGAAACGCCCGGTCAGCCGTATGGCGAGCGGATATTCCTTGCCGGACGGCGCGAAGTCCTTCGCAGCGGCATCGCCCTGTGTCATCGCCGCGGACGAATCGGAGAGCCTGGAGAACGTCGATGACTTGATGAGCTCCGTCTGCCGGATGCCATCGGCCGGCGTGCCGCTGAACGCGCCGGAGAACGGCACCAGCAGGAAACCCAGGCGGCTGGTCGTGACATCGTCCGCGTTGAGCGCGGCACCGGACAGCGACAGCAGCGTCGGCATCGCACGCGGCCCGGCGCCGGAGCCGAATTTCATGTCGGTCACGACCTTCGTGGCGTCGTAACCGACGCCCCAGGCCTTGAGCAACCTGTCCAGCGAGGACGCGCTGCCGCCTTGGGCGCGTCCCATGCCCGGCATCTGGTCGAAATAGGCGTAGGCATCGAGCATCGCGATCAGCCGTCCGCCGCGCAGCACGAACTGATCGATGGCGTACTGCGCCTGCTCGGTAATTCCTCGCGGGTGTATGACCAGAAGCACGCCGATGTCGTCGTCGATCCGTTCCGCATTCGGATCGACGTGCTTGACGTTGTAGTCGCGCCTGAGTTCCGAGATGAACACCCAGGGCGCCTGCGCGGGCATCCCCATCATCGGGTTGCCGCCCGAGCCGAATGCGGGCAGCGGCGTCATGACGCCGATCACCGGCTTCTTGGCCGTCGCCGTCCTGCCGATCGCGCGCGTGAGATCGTATTCGAGTAGCCGTTCGCGGTCGAGCGTCAGGGCGGGTAGCGCAAACTTCTGGTCGATCTGGCTGACCGACAGCCCGAGATAGAAACGGTCGCCCGCGCCGGTGACCTGCGCCTCGACGCCGTCCAGTGCCGCCGAGTCCTCGGCATCCGAGTCCGGCTGAGGGTCGAACTTCTCGACGATGATCTTGCCTCCCGATGCCTGCCTGAATTCGCCCAGCAGGTCTTCCACGCGGCGGCCGAATGCCTTGAGGGCCAGCGGCACGCCGGCATCGCTCTGGCTGAAGTAAAAGCGGATTTTCACCGGCGATTCGAGCTTCGCTATCACGACCCTGGTGCCTTCGGACAGCGTGTAGATTCCGCCATCGGTCAGGTCGATGCGCTGCTTGAAGGCGCCGAGCACGAAGTTGGCGAGCACCAGGATCACCAGCACGACGACGACCCCGCCGGCCGAGTACAACTGCGTCCGGTATTTATTCAGCATGGTCCACTCCTCGACAGAGCGCGCGGCCTCATCATCCGGCCCGATGGCTGCGGATGATCACGTCGGTGGTGAACAGCGCGAATGCGATCACCGACAGGAAATACAGCACGTCGCGCGTATCGATGACCCCATTCTGCAGGCCATCGAAGTGCGTGAGAACGGAAAATCCCGCAACCGATTCGACGACCGACGGACTTGCCCAGCGCGCGAGCAGGTCGGTCACCGGGTTGAATCCGACCAGGATCAGGATGAGGCAAAGCATGACTGCGATGATGAAGCTGACCACCTGGCTGCGCGCCAGCGCCGAGGTCATGCAGGACAGGGCCAGATAGGCCCCCGCCAGGAGCACGCTCCCGACGTAGCCGCAGGCGATGACGCCGTTGTCCGGATCGCCGAGCACGTTCACGGTGATCACCACCGGAAAAGTAAGCGCCAATGCGATGACCAGAAACAGCCAGGACGCGAGGAATTTCCCGAGTATCGCCTGCCAGGTCGTGACCGGAAGCGTCAGCAACAGCTCGATCGTGCCCAGCCGCCGCTCATCGGACCACAACCGCATCCCGACTGCCGGCACCAGCAGCAGGAACAGCCACGGCATCCAGGCGAAGAATGCACCGAGCGAAGCCTCGCCGCGCTCGAAGAAACCGCCGAACGTAAACGTGAAGAAGCCGGCGAGCAGCAGGAAGATCACCAGGAAAACATAGGCCACCGGCGACTCGAAATACGCAGCAAGCTCGCGTCGGGCGATAATCCGAATGACGGCCGAGGCGCTCATGCTGCCTCCTTTACGGCATGGGCCGTATCGGGCAGGGTGATCGCGCGGAAGAAATCCTCCAGCCTTCCTGATTCCGAGCGCGCTTTCAGTTCCTGCGGCGTGCCGTTGGCGACGATGCGCCCGCGGTCGATGATGATCGCGCGCGTGCACACGGCTTCGACTTCCTCGAGAATGTGGGTCGAGAAAATGATTGCCTTGTTCTCGCCCATGCGGCGGATGAGCGTGCGCGCCTCGTGCTTCTGGTTCGGGTCCAGACCGTCGGTCGGCTCATCCATCACCAGAACCTCCGGGTCGTGGATGATGGCCTGCGCGAAACAGGTGCGGTGCCTGAACCCCTTGGAGAGCGTGTCGATGGTCTGGTTGTACACCGACTCGAGAAAGCAGGTTTCGACCGCGCGCTGCACGGCCCGTCTGCACTCCTCGCCGCGCAGTCCCCGGATCTCGGCTGCGAACTTGAGAAACGAGCGCACCGTCATCTCCTGGTAGGACGGCGCCGACTCGGGCAGATAGCCGATCCTGCGCTTGCCGGGAATCGGGTCCTCAAGCATGTTGAATCCGCACACGCTGATCTTGCCGCAGGTCGGCGGGATGAAGCCGGTGATCATGCGCATGGTGGTCGATTTGCCGGCGCCGTTGGGCCCCAGAAAGCCGACCACCTCACCCTTGCTCACCTCGAAGGAAACATCGTCCACCGCGAGCTTCGCGCCGAACGCCTTGGACAGATTTTCAACCTTGATCATCGCTTGTATCCCCTGTTGTGTGCTGGATGCGATTTTTTTCGACCCGCAAGTATAGGGGCCTGCGCCGCGATTGCAAGCCCCGTGCGCCCTGAGGGCGCTGCCGCCACCCCTACAGACCCATGTACACGAGCGGAAGTTCCATTGACTGAATAGCCGGTCGCGCTGCGAGCGCCGACTAAACCGCCAGATGGGCACTGCGAACCGCATCGTCCGCATCCAGCTCAGCCATGGTGCCATTGAAACGGACCCGGCCTTTTTCGATGATATAGGCGCGGTCCGCCACGGCCGCGGCAAAATGCAGGTTCTGCTCCGAAAGCAGCACGGACAGACCCTCGGATTTCATTTCCAGGACCGCTGCCGCCATCTGGTCGACGATCACCGGCGCCAGGCCCTCGGAGGGCTCGTCCAGCAGGATGCACGCCGGGTTGCCCATGAGCGTGCGCGCAATGGCCAGCATCTGCTGCTCGCCGCCGGACATCTGCGCAGCGGGCCGGTCGCCGGTCTCGGCAAGATTCGGAAAAAGTTTGTACAGCTTCTCCAGGGTCCAGCTGGGCACGCCCTGCCGCGCAGGCTGACGACCGACCTCGATATTTTCCAGCACCGTGAGATCGGTGAAAATGCGCCGGTCCTCGGGTACGTAGCCCAGGCCCCGCCGGGCGATCTGGAACGGCTGCAGCCGGTCGATGCGCTCGCCGCAAAACACCACCTCGCCTGCCGACGGCGGCACCAGCCCGATCAGCGCCTTCAGCGTGGTCGACTTGCCCGCCCCGTTTCGCCCGAGCAGCACCACCACTTCGCCGGCCGCGGCTTCGAGAGCCACGTCGAACAGGATGTGCGCCTGGCCGTAATACGCATTCAGACGCTTCGCAGACAGCATGGGTGGCATGGCGGCGCCGCTCAATGCCGCGATCCGAGGTAGACCTGGCGCACCTGGGCGTTCGCTCGCACTTCGTCCGGCACCCCTTCGGCGATCACTGACCCGCGGTTCAGCACGACGATACGGTCGGCGTGCGCGAACACCACGTCCATGTCGTGCTCGGTGAACAGCGCTGCAATCCGGCGCTCGCGCACGATGTCCGCTGTAAGTGCCATCAGCTCTATACGCTCCGCCGGCGCCATGCCAGCCGTGGGCTCGTCCATGAGCAACAGCTGCGGGGCGTTGGCAAGCGCCATCGCCAGTTCAACCCGCTTCAGATCGCCGTAGGCAAGCACCGAGCACGGGCGCTCTGCCTGGTCGGCCATGCCCACGCGCGCGAGCAGCGCGTGCGCTTCCTCGCGATAAAGATGCGCGGCACGCAGCCACCAGCTGGCTAGGCGATGGTGATACGAGAGCAACGCCATCTGCACGTTTTCGCGCACGGTCATCGATGCGAACGTGGCCGTGATCTGGAAGGTGCGTCCGACCCCGAGCCGCCATATCTGGCGCGGTGCGCGTCCGACCACCTCGACGCCGCCGATGCGCACGCTGCCCGAGTCGGGCCTGAGCTGGCCGTTGACCATGTTGAAGCAGGTGGTCTTTCCAGCGCCGTTCGGGCCTATCATCGCCACCAGCTGCCCAGCCTCGACGGCGAAGCTGGCCTCCCGCACCGCCTGAACGCCGCCGAACGACTTTGCCAGAGCGGACACGACGAGGACGCTGCCGCGCAGGATGGTCAAGCGGCCTCCGATCGGGCCCAACGCCGTCGCGCGAAGCCGGCGATGCCCTGCGGAAAGACGAGCACGAGCGCGATGATGATGGCGCCCAGCAGAGCGCGCCAGTATTCCGTGTTCCGAACAACGGTGTCCTGAAGCCAGGTCAGCACGGCAGCGCCCACGACCGGTCCGGACGCGGTGTGGATGCCTCCCAGCAGCACCATCACCAGAGCGTCCACCGAAAGCGGGATGCCCAGGGTCTCCGGCGATATGCTGCCTTTGGAAAACGCATAGATCGCACCGGCGAGCCCGGCGAAGGTTCCCACCAGGACGAACGCCGCCCATTGCAGCCGCGCCAGATCGATACCGATCGCGTCGCAGCGCAGCGGCGAGTCGCGCCCGGCGCGCAGCGCACAGCCGTAGGGGGAGTACACGATCCGGCGCAGCAGCCAGATGCCGCACCCGCAAAGCGTGAATGCAAGGTAATAGAACGCCGTCTTGGATGCGAGCCATGGCGCGGGCCAGACTCCGACTAACCCGTTGGATCCGCCGGTGAACTGGTCCCACTGATACACGATCGACCATGCGATCTGCGCGAATGCGAGCGTGAGCATCGCCAGGTATACGCCGGAAAGCCGCACGCAGAACCACCCGAACACCACGGCGCCCAGCGCGGCTGCGAGCGGCCCGCCGGCCAGCGCGAACTCCATGGGCAATCCCGCTTTCTTCACCAGCAACGCCGCACCGTAGGCCCCCAGCCCGAAATACGCCGCATGGCCGAAGGAGACCAAGCCCGCCGGTCCCATGAGAAATTGCAGGCTCGCGGCGAACAGCGCGTACACCAGGATGTCGATCAGAAGCACGATGGTGTAGGGCTGGGCGACGAACGGCATCACGGCCAGCGCGCCAGCGACGGCGAGCACAGCGATCTGCATGGCGCGCCCGGCCGCCGGCCGCTCCCGCGCGCCCGCGGCGATCCGTTGCGCTCCCTGCTGCCTGCCGAGCAGCCCCCACGGACGCATGACCAGCACGATCGCCATGACGATGAATTCGGCCACCAGCGTGAGTTTGGAGAGCGAGACGCTGTAACCCAGGAACCCGACCTGCCCGATGCCGACGCAGTACGCCTTGATCTCGCCGATGATGAACGCTGCCAGCGCTGCGCCCGGGATGCTGCCCATGCCGCCCACGACGACCACGACGAAGGCATCGGCGATCACGCCCATATCGAGGAACAGCTGCGCCGGTTCCCTGGGAATCTGCAGCGCTCCACCCAGGCCGGCAAGCGCCGAGCCGAGGGCGAATACCGCGGTGAAAAGCCACTTCTGGTTGACGCCCAGCGCGCCCGCCATTTCGCGGTCCTGCGTGGCTGCGCGCACCAGCGTGCCCCATCGTGTACGGTTGAGCAGCAGCCACAGCAGACCCAGCACCAGCGGGCCGATGAAGACCAGCGCAAGGTCATACTCCGGAAACGGCCTGCCCAGAATCTCCACCGAGCCGCCCAGTCCCGGCGCGCGTGGTCCGAGGAGATCTTCAGGACCCCAGGCCCAGAGCACATAATCCTTGATGACCAGCACGATGCCGAAGGTCGCCAGCAGTTGAAACATTTCGGGCGCATGGTAGATGCGCCGCAGCAGCAGGATTTCGATCAGCGCCCCCAGCGCTCCGACGACCATCGCCGCCACCAGTATGCCGCCCCAGAAGCCCGCCGGTCCCAGCCCGCCGCCTGCGCCGGCCCGGCTGATGATGCTATAGGCGACATAGATGCCCAGCATGTAGAACGACCCGTGCGCGAAGTTGACGATGCGCGTCACCCCGAAAATGAGCGACAGGCCCACTGCGACCAGGAACAGGGTCGAGGCGCCGGCCAGTCCGTTCAGGAATTGGATGACGAGGCTGGACACGATGTCCCTGGTCTCGATTGACTCAAGTATTGCAGGTGAAGAATTTGGGTTTATTAGGTCTCCCGATTTCCGGAAGTCGCAACTTCGCAACTTCCGGAAATCGGGAGATTAGGAAAAGCAAAATCGACCAGGTCTGGTTGGTTCCGGCTTGTCCGGTTTAGGGACGACATCGCGAGCCGAGCCATTGGGTTCAGGCTATGCCGGCTCGATGACTTCGGCGATCCGACTGCGCTACTGCGCAGGCCGCATCCTGCGGACTTCGTCGTCGCTCGGCATGAACTTCGCGCCATCGGCATAGCTGAAATCGGTCATCACGCCCCGTCCGTCCTTGAGCGCGGTTCTGCCCACGTAGGCGCCCATGGTGGACTGGTGATCGAGGGCGCGGTAGGTGATCTTTCCGAACGGCGAATCCACCTGCAGCCCTTCCATCGCCGCCACGAGCTTTTCCGAATCGAGGCTGCCCGCCCGCTTCATGGCCGCCACTGCGCTCGCCACCGTCGTATAGCCGACCACCGAACCCAGGCGCGGATGGTCGCCGTATTTCTTCTGGTAGGCATCAAGGAAGCGCTTGTGCTCCGGCGTGCCGATGGCATACCAGGGATAACCCGTGACGTACCAGCCGCTGGGCGCCTCATCCTTGAGCGGATCCAGGTATTCGGGCTCCCCGCCCAGCAGGTTGAACACCTCCCTCCCCTTGAACAGTCCGCGCGTATTGCCCTCGCGCACGAAGCGCGCCAGATCAGCGCCGAACAGCGAGGAGAAGATCGCGTCCGGCTTTGCATCGGCAAGCGCCTGCGCCACCGCCCCGCCATCGATCTTGCCGAGCGGCGCTGCCTGCTCCGCAACGAACTCGACATCCGGCTGCGCCTTTTTCAGGAGCGCCTTGAACGCCGCCGTTGCAGACTGGCCGTATTCGTAGTTCGGGTACACGATCGCCCAGCGTTTCTTCTTCAACCTGGCCGCCTCGGGAATCAGCATTGCCGTCTGCATGTAGGTCGACGCGCGCAGGCGGAAGGTATAGCGGTTGCCGCTCTGCCAGGTGATCTTGTCGGTGAGCGGCTCGGCGGCGATGAACAGGACCTTCTTCTGCCTGGCGAAATCCGCAACGGCCAGTCCGACGTTGGATGCGAACGTGCCCATCAGAAACTGCACGTTCTCCCGCGACAGCAACTCCTCGGCCACCCGCACCGCGTCCCCCGGGTTGCCGTTGTCATCGCGGGAAACGATCTCGATCTTGCGGCCGAACACGCCGCCGGAGGCGTTCGCCTGCTCCAGCGCAAGTTCCATCCCCTTCCTGTACGGATCGAGGAACGCGGGGAAGACCTTGTAGCTGTTCAGTTCGCCCAGCTTGATCGCGCCCTGGGCGAGCGCCTCGGCCGGCAGCAAGGCTGTCAACGCAAGGCCGGCGGCAACGAGGAAATGAACTCCGTTTCTTCTCATGACTCACTATCCGTCAGCAGGTGAATATTCCTCTGGCCCGGGTCTCGGGCATGCAGGACTATACCACCGCGCGGCTGCCGCCAATTGGCGCAACGGTTGCGTCGCACCGGCCTTGCCTGCGATGATGGAGCCCGCGAAAACATGTAGGAAACCACCATGTCCGGCGAATCCCAGTACGATCAGCGCGCCCGTTATGACGCGCTCATGGAAGTAGCGCGCAACCGAATGACCACGCGCCAGTTCGATCCGAACTATGTGGTACCCAGAGAGCACTACGAACTCATCCTCGAAGCCGCGCGACACGCCCCGTCCGGCGCCAATGCGCAGCCCTGGCACTACATCGTCATCACCAAGCCGGAAATCAAGAAGGCGATCGCCGACTACTTCGTCGAGGAACAGCGCCTTCGCGCCAGACTCAAGATGAAGTTCCCCACACCCAATTACCGCGGCCTGGAGACCGCGCCCGGCCTGATCGTCGTCGCTTCGGACTTCCGCTGGACGCGGGCGTTCCCCGTGCTTCTGGACGGATCGGACCTGGACCGCAAATACCACGAAAACGCCGAACGCATCCTGCTGCAGTCGGTGGCGGCATCCACCATGTCCGCTCATCTCGCGGCGGCGGCCCTCGGCTACAACGTCTGGTGGATTACTGCGATCGGCCAGGAGCACGCCCAAAGAGCGCTCAAGCCCCTGCTTGGCGTTCCCGACGAGTTGGCCGTCATCGATATCTTCTGTTTCGGCCCGGCCGCCAAGCCGCCTTACAAACGTTGGAAGAAGGACCTGAACCAGATCATGAACTGGGACCGCTTCGACATGGCCAACTACATGACCATCGAGCAGATCGACGCCTGGGTGAAGGATAAGCGCAGCCAGGTGATGTACCGGGACGAGTCCAAGGTCGATTGAACCTGCCCGGACATGAGTCGCGCATCCGGTGTCGCCGGGAAATGCCCGTACCGCAGCGAGACGGAAAACCGTTGCCGGACGGCTTGACGCTCGGGGAAAATTGTTGGAACATCAAACAAAATTTTTGCCCGTTGGGCGGTAACTGCATCCGCGAGGTTAAGCATGACCTACGTCGTCACCGAGAGCTGCATCAAATGCAAGTACACCGACTGCGTCGATGTCTGTCCCGTCGATTGCTTCAAGGAGGGGCCGAACATGCTGGTCATCGACCCCGACGAATGCATCGACTGCGCGGTCTGCGTTCCGGAGTGCCCGGTCAACGCGATTTACGCCGAAGATGACCTGCCGGCCGAGCAGAAGGCGTTCGTGGCGCTCAACGCCGAGTTGGCCAAGCAGTGGCCGACCATCACCGATACCAAGGGTCCGTTGCCCGAGGCCGAGGAATTCAAGGACATGAAGGGCAAGCTCAAGCATCTGCAGCGCTGACCCGCTGAGGTCAGCTGGAACTTCGCCCGGAGCGGTCAATGCCAGTCGTTCCGTGAGGGTATCGGCAGCGCCATCACCGGAATCCCCTCCTCGAGCAGTTCCTCGGTTTCCTGGCGCGAAGCGGTCCCCCGGATGCTCCGGTAAGGCACTTCGCGCTGATGGATCCGGCGCGCTTCGGCCGCGAACTCTGTGCCCACGTTGTCGGTGTTCATGAGCACATAATCGATGATTTCCTGAAGCTGGGGGTGCGGCGGCGTCCTCGCCGGCGCGGAGACCTGTTCCTCTCGCACCGCCGGCAGAACCTCTGAACCTGAGGTCCGAATCTTGGCCGTCGGCAGCTTCTCGATTTCGGAGCGGCCGCACGACGGGCACGACAGCAGTCCGCGGTCCTTTTGACCGTCGAAGTCATCGGCTGAGGCGAACCAGCCCTCAAAGCGGTGGTACTTGGGACAAATGAGTTCAAAAACAATCACTTTAACACCTCGCGTCCGTCATTCTACTCCGCCTCGTCCGGTCTGTCCGGTGACCCGATTTGCCCGACCCACCTACTCACCAACGGTTGCGCGGCGCAAAAGTTGAAGGCCTCAATAGTGAATGTTGCGTCAGATTCGGCGAATTCAACACCGGCAGGTCGCGCGAGCCAGCGGTGAACCATTCGATCCGACCTGATCGCAGATCCAGAGGCGGATTCCGGACGCTGTTTGAGCAGAATCCGGGCCGACGAGCCGAAGATGTCCACGCGTTGAACGCCTGGCACCCTGCCGTGCGGATCGCGGCCGTGGCGATGATAGGCCTGATCAATATCTGGATGGACGCCGAAATCCAAATTGACTTCTTGCCCAAGCCACACGTGGCCGTCAGTCAGGCCAAGTTCGGGTAGGTCGCGCCGCTAATCCGCGTTGAGTAAAACGTCTGGATAATAGATTTATTATTTTTATAAAACAAACAGTTGCAGTTCTTATTTTATGTTATTTCTAAGTTAACGGCCGGCGATCTCTCGCCTGTCGCCGCCGGCGCGGGATCGCGCAGCTTGAAGACACGGCGCGCGTTGCCGTACAGGATCTTGTGCCTGTCATCCTGCGACAGATCCAGTTCGTCGAATATCCCCAGCGCGGTCTCAGGATTCCAGCACGGGTAGTCGTCCCCGTACAGAACGTGGTCCACGCCGTAGAAGTCGATGGCGAACTTCATTCCCATCGCGTGCGGGGACACGGTGTCCGTATACATGCGTCTCAGATAGGTGCTCGGCAGCTTCGGCAGCTTCGCCGCCTTCGAATTCTTGTCCATGCGCCCGGCCTGGTAGGGCAGCGCGCCGCCGGTGTGGGACATGAACACCTTCAGGTCCGGGTGGCGCTCCATGATGCCCGAGAGCACCAGGCGGTATGCCGCCACGCTCACCTCGATCACGCGTCCCAGGCTGTTGAACAGCGCCCCGTCGTAGCCCGCCAGGATTTCATCGAAGGCAATGTCGGTCGGGTGCAGGAAAATCGGGACCCCAAGCTGCTCGACGCGTTCGTAGAAGGGCTCGAGGCGCGCTTCGTCGATGTGTCCCTTGGGCCCGATGCTGCTCGGCACGTTGACGCCCATGAGGCCGAGCTTGCCGATCATGCGTTCCAGTTCGTCGACCGCCATCTTGGTGTCCTGGAGCGGCACCACCCCGCTCGCCCAGACGCGGCCGGGATAGCGCGCCTGCGCCCCCGCCATTTCCTCGTTCCACATCTGCGCGGCGGCCAGGCCGTGCGCCGCGCTTACCTCCGAGAAATACGCGCCGAACGGCCCCAGCGTACAGACCACGCCGAAATGACGGCCGGTCGAATCCATGTGTGCGAGTTGCGCCTCGAGGTCGAACCACTCGTCCCATTGGTCCACGCGGGAGACGCCCTCGCGCGGCATTACCGTGTAGCCGCCGCTGGCGGTGGGCACGGCGCGCGGATACCCGGTGCGAGCGCAAAGCTCCTCGAACACCGACCTCGGATACCAGTGAAAGTGCGAATCGATGGCGCGCATGACGATGCTCCCTGACTGTCTCCCGCGTGCATTGTAGGGCAACATCGGGGCCCCCGGAAGATCGGTATACTCCATGACGATCTCCTTCGCGCTCCCTGGCGGGCGATCCGTGCGGCGCAGGCGGTCAGACCGCCGGCGCCGGCCGAGCGGGTACATGAACGCACTCTTGTCCGAAAAGGAAATCATGAAAACGCGGATTCTGGTTTGCTTGTGCCTTGCGGCAGTGATCGGCTCGCTCTCCCACCACGCGCTCTCCCAGACGTATCCGGCCAAGGCGATACGCGTGCTTTCCACCTTCAACCCCGGCACGGTCGCGGACGGGGCGATGAGGCTGATCGCGCAGAAAATGAGCGACTCGATGCTGCAGCCGGTGATCGTCGAAGCGATGGCCGGAGCGGGCGGAGTTCTCGCTGCGCAAACCCTGCTGCGTTCCGCGCCGGACGGGTACACGATTCTGCATTCCGCGCCGACCACGCTGGTCGCGACCCCGTTCCTGTTCAAGACCCCGCCGTACGACCCGTTGAAGGACTTCACCTACATCACCCATCTCGCCGACGCCACGACCTGCCTGCTGGTCGCCGCTTCGCTGCCCGTGAACACGGTGAGAGAACTGATCGATTACGCCAGGGCCAACCCGGGGAAACTCGCCTACGGCTCCAACGGGGTCGGCGCGAGCTATCACCTGGAGATGGAACTGCTCAAGCACAAGCAGGGGCTCGACATCCTTCACGTCCCGTACCGGGCGGGCTCCGAAACGCTCATGGCCGCCGCCACCGGGCAGATTTCGATCGCCTTTTCCCCCGCGGCGGCGGCGCTCGCACAGATGCGCGCGGGAAAGGTGAAGATCCTCGCGGTGCTCAGCACCAAGCGGTTTGCGAGCATGCCCGAGCTTCCGTCGATGGGGGAGCAACTGCCCGATTACGAAAAGATTCCCTCCGGCGACGAGATGGTTGGCCCTGCTGGCATGCCAGAATCCGTGGTGACCCGGCTGAATGCCGAAATTGTCAAGGCGCTCAATAACGCCGAGGTTCAGGCGCGGCTCAAGCAGATCGGTTTCGTTCCGGTCGGCAACACCCCGCAGGAGCACGCGGCCCAGATCCGCAAGGACATGGAAATCATGGGCCGGGCGATCAAGGCGGCGCAGATCAAGGCCGCCGGGTAACCCCGGCCTGCAACGCGACACGACCGTCGGCGAGACGCAGCGCGGACTTCTCGCGCAGTGCCGAGTCGACGCTATGGATCGCGGCGTATTGCGCAAACGACGCGAGCGAACTCAAGCGCGGACGAGGAACGGCGCTGCCGCGCGCCAGGGCCCGTCGCCCAGTTCGAGCCTTACCGACAGCACGGCTTGGGCCCCGGCAGGCAGCGGTCTATAGACCCTGTCGCTATCCTCGACGACCGAGAGCGGGCTGCCGCCGATGCAACTCTCGACAGTCCGCCTGGTCAGCTTGCCCGGCGGCGGCGCATGACCCTGAAGCACGGATTCGAACCAGGATTCCGCTTCCGCCACCAATGGATACGTGCGGCAAAGCCGTATCCAGACGCCTTTGTAGGCCACGGACAGTTCGACCGCATTGCGATCGCCCATCTGCGTGACTCTAGGAATGATCTCTTCCGCGCCCTCGCGCCTGGCCGCAAGTTCAACGACGGAAAGGATCTCCGAGGCGTGCCGCGGCCGGCTCGGGATTGCGGCGAGCGCGCGCTCGGCGATCTGCGCGGCACGCACGGCCAGCGCGTTCTCGTAGCGATCGGCCGGCTGGCGCAGTGACGCGAAGAGCTCGCTCGCGTCGACCAGTTCGGCGCCTATTCCTATACCTATGGGCTCGGCCACCGACCAGGGCAGGTACTCGAGATCGACGACCCCGACGCGCTTCAGTCCCCGCTTTTCAACGAATGCTGCGGCTGCGCGGCCGAGATCCGGCGCGGGAAGGATCTCGCCGACATGGCTCACCTCGCGGATCCATGGATGCATGCGCTTCGAGAACGACGCAATGAGCGACGGCGGGCCTTCGGGCAGCACGGCGACGAGCGCCTCGTTCCAATATGGAATGAAATGCGTGAGCCAGGACACAGCCGCCGGGCGCGCAACGCTGGTATAGGCGAGAAGCGCGTCGAGCCGCTGCGCACCGAGCGCCTGCTGGACGCGGCGCACGCGCGCGTCCAGCGCCGAAGTCGGCACCTGCTCCTTCGACCAGGCGATCAGGCCGCGACGCATATCAGCTCCCGCGGCGTGCGGCACAGCACTTCACAGCCGTCTGCCGTGACCCGGACCGAATCGCCGAGCACCATGTAGCCGACCTCGGGATGATAGGTGTTCGGATGCACGATCAGCGTCATATCGGGCTCGAGCACGAGCGTCACGTCCTCGAGCACTGCCGGGCCGTCTACGTACAGCCCTATGCCATGGCCGCGCACCCGCGTGTACTCCGAGCTCACATAATCGCCCAGGCCGCGACGCCGGAACACCTCGTTTTCGGCGCGCGCCACATCGCCCATGGTCGCCCCCGGGCGCACCGCCGCGACACCCGCTTCAAGCGCTTCGAGGTAGACGGAGAACGCGCGGCGCTGCGCTTCAGTGGGCTCGCCGACGACCAGCGTTCTGCAGATCTGCGCGTAATAGCCATCGGGACAGGGCGTCAGCTCGGTGGTCACCAGATCGCCGCGCGCGATGCGCCGCTCGCCTGGCGGATGCATGCCGCGCACCTCCACACCGCCCGAACCGAGGATCATGAAATTTTCCGGGCAGCCGCGCGAGCGGAAGAATGCTTCGACGTCGGCAACGAGTTCGTACTCCGCCCGGCCGACCCGTGCCGCGTCGCAAAAGACCCGGTAGCCCTCGTCCGCGAGAACCGCGGCGCTCTTCACCGCCTCGGCTTCCGCGGGCAGCTTGTACAGCATCAGCCGATCGAGCATAGCGGTGGCCGTCACCATGCTCTCGCGATGCGGGCCCCGGGCGAGCGCGTAAGGCAGGCAGTGGCGTGGCGCCAGCGCAATCCTCTTGGCCTTGAACGAACCCAGGATCTCCGCGGCGTGCGCCGGTGGCGACCGCGTCCATTCACCGCCCAGGCGCTCGGCCTCCGCCGGAGATTCGAGCAGCAAACGCGTGCCGCCGTCGCGCTCGACGAGCGCGATCGCCGTTCCCTCGACGACGGTTACGTCGATGGCGTAGCGCAGGTAATCGCTGCGCCAGGGATTTGCCGCGATCGCCAGTACGTCGATCCCGGCGTTGCCCATCGCCGAGATCAGCCTGCGGTGCCGCTGCGCCTTGAGGTCGTCCAATTGCCGTCTCCGTAGTCGCGCGCCGCGCCTTCGCGCCCCACATAGCCTAGCGCGATGTCGCGCTCGATCAACTCGCGCGCGCGCTCGAGCGGATCGCCGTAACCGCCGCCGCCGGCGGTGAGGAAGGTCACCGTATCGCCCGCCTCGAGCGGCACGTTGCTCTCCTTCTTCACGTCTCTTTCTTCGCCGTTGGCGCGGCGGATCACGCAGCGGTTCACCACGCCGCTCGCCCCGCCGTTCACGCCCCAGGGCGGATCGAGGGTGCGCTCGAGATTGATATTGACCGTGCATTCCTGCAGCGCGCGATAGCGGATCTCCAGCCCCAAGCCGCCGCGGTACTTGCCCGGGCCACCGCTGTCCGGGCGCAGGCGATGGCACTCGAGGATAAAGGGAAAATGGACTTCCTGGAGTTCCACCGGCGTATTGCGCACGTCGCCCTGACAGATCGACACCGAAGCGTCTTCGCCATCCTCGTGTGGCCGGCCGCCCCAACCCCCGCCGAAGATGTTCATCAGCACGAAGCGCGTCCCGGTGTCCTTGCGGTAGCCGTAGAACGAGCAACCACCCATGTCGCCCTTGTGCGCGGCCGGGATGCGCTCGGGCATCGCCGGAGCAAGCGCCTTAAGAATGGTGTCGATGACCGTGGGCAGCGAAATGCTCCACAGTCCGAGTGCCGCCGGCGGCCGGGCATTGAGCATGGTGCCTTCGGGTGAAATCAGCTCCAGCGGCCGGAAACAGCCTTCGTTCACCGGCGCATCGGGCATGGTCAGCGCCTTGAATGCCACGCGTGCGGCCGCCAGGCCTCCCGAATAGCCGGAGTTGAGCGGGCTGGGTACCTGCTCGTTCATCTCGGAGTAGTCGATGATCATGTTCGTGCCATCGACAATCACCGTGACCTTGACTCGCAGGCGCGTGTCGATGCGCCGTCCGTCGTTGTCGAGCCAGCTTTCCGCGGTGTAACGACCGTCCGGAATCGACGCTACCACCGCACGGGCTTCGTGCTCCGCCTGATCCCATTGCTCGGCGATGCACGCCCGAGCGGTCGCCAGCGAATAGCGCGACAGCAGTTCGCCGAGGCGTCGGCCGCCCAACTGGCAGCAAGCGATCTGCGCCCGCAGGTCGCCGAGCGACGATTCTGGAAAGCGGATGTTGTCGGTGATCACCTGCCACACGCCGTCGTTGCGCTCGCCCGCCTCGTAGATCTTGATCGAGCGCAACTGCAGTCCTTCGTGGAAAATCTCGGTGGTCTGAACGTTGCCGAAGCCGGTGCGCAGCCCGCCGACATCGACCCAGTGCGCGCGGCTCGCGGCGAAGGCAACCACTTTTCCTTCATGGAAGCAGGGCGTATAGACGACCACGTTGTTCAGATGCTGGCCGCAGACTTGAGCGTGATTCATGATCACCACGTCGCCCGGCGCAAAGCCGTCCAGCCCGTAGCGGTCGATGCCGTCCTTCACCGCAATGCCCAGATCGGCGAGAAAGATCGGCAGCCCGCCTGCGTTCTGGCAGATCATCCGGCCCTCGGTGTCGATGAGCCCGCAACAGAAGTCGCGCACCTCGTAGATCATCATGTTGTAGGCCGACTTGCACAGCGCCTCGGCCATTTCCTCCGCGTAGGCCACCAGCGAGTTGCCGACAACTTCCAGGGTGATCGGGTCGGGTTTCATAGGGTGATGACGATATGGCCGTGCGCCGTGATCTCGGCGAGATTTCCGGGAAACACGAGCGTAGTCGAGTTCGGCTCCTCGATCACCGCCGGCCCCTCGAAGCGGAATCCGGGCGCAAGGCCCGGGCGCCAGAGGATGCGCGTCGCAAGCGGCTGCTCGGCATCGTCGAAAACTACATCGCGTTTCTGTTCCGGACGGGGATCCTCTGCATGGAACGGTGCCCCCAGATAGCCGCGCAACTCGGGATCGTCGCGTGCGACGGTCACCGTCAGGCGGACGTTCACGATCTCGATGGTCTCCTCGGCCGCGGCGTGCCCGTAACGCAGCTCATGGAGTTCATGGAACCGGGCACGCACTGCTTCCTCGCTGCGCGCAAACGCGTCCGCCCCCGCTACCGGCACGGTGATGGCATGCTCCTGGCCGCGGTAACGGAGGTCCGCAGCGAATGCGAATGCGGCGCGCTCGGCGTCGACCGAGTCGGCTGCAAGCTGCTTGCGCGCCGCGGCGATCAGCTCATCGTAGGCGAGTCCCACCTGCTTGGGGTCGAGTTTGCCCACGATGCCCACCAGCGTACGCACGGAATCATGCCGCCATGCGCTGAGCAGCATGCCGAGCGCGGAGAAATTGCCCGGCAGCTTGGGAATGACCACGCGCGGCACGTAAATCTCCCGCGCCAGCGCTACCGCGTGCAGCGGCCCGGCGCCGCCGAAGGCGATCATCGCCGCATCGCGCGGGTCGACGCCTTTTTTCACCGACACCGCGCGCACCGCGAGCGCCATCGCGGCGTCCGCAATGCGCACGATGCCCGCGGCCGCGGCCGAAAGACTCAAGCCCAGCGGACGCGCCATGTCCTCTATCGCCTTTCCCGCACATGCCGCGTCCAGTGGCATGCCGCCGCCCAGGAACCGCTGCGCATTGAGCCTGCCGAGAACGAGATTGGCGTCGGTGACCGTCGGCTCCGTGCCGCCGCGGCCGTAACACGCGGGTCCCGGCTCGGCTCCTGCGCTGCGCGGTCCGACGTGCAGCCCGCCAGCCGGGTCGCGCCAGGCGACGCTGCCGCCGCCGGCGCCGACCTCGACGATGTCGACGACCGGCAGCTGCATCGGCTGCCCGGTGGCATAGCCGCCGATGAAGTACCCCTCCTCGATCGCCGCCGCGCCGTCGGTGAGCAGCGCCGCCTTCGCGGTCGTGCCGCCCATGTCGAAGCCGATTGCACTGGAAAGGCCGAGCAGCCCGGCAAGCTGGCCGGCACCGATCATGCCGGCGACCGGTCCGGACTCCATCATCGACACCGGCTGCGCCGCGGCATTGCGCAGCGACATGCTGCCGCCGTTCGATCGCATGATCTGGATTGCGCCGCGAAATCCCTGGTCCGAAAGATGCGCTTCGAGCCGCTGCAGGTAGTCGCGGGCGCGCGGGCCGACGTAGGCGTTCAGCACGGTGGTCGAGCTGCGCTCGTACTCGCGGAACTCGCGCAGGATCTCGTGCGAAGCGGTGACGAAGAGCTGCGGGTGCGCGGCGCGCAGCAGGCGCGCAACCAGGATTTCATGCGCGGGGTTGGCGTACGAGTGCAGAAGGCAGATCGCCACCGCCTGGACACCGTCCGCCTCGAGCTGCGCGCCCAGGCGCCGTACCTCATCCTGGTCCAGCGCAACGAGCGCCTCGCCGCGCGCGTTCATCCGCTCGCGCAGCTCGTAACAACGATCACGCGGCACCAGCGGGCGTGGCCGGTGAAAGAAGATGTTGAAGTTTTCCGGGCGGTTGCCCCGCCCGATTTCGTAGATGTCGCGAAAGCCTTCGGTGGTGACGAAGGCGGTCATGGCCCCCTTGCGCTCGAGTACCGTATTGATCGCAACGGTGGTGCCGTGCAGAAATTCGTCGAGTTCGGCTATCTCCAGACCCGCCGCGTCCAGCGAGCGCGCTACGCCCTCGGTGGGATCCGCCGGCGTCGACAGCGTCTTGGAAAGGCGGATCTTCCCGTCG
>Ga0154717_1034_pt9 | contig 40426 bp, 37 predicted proteins | sample Rifle2008BG16ft_FD_105725 | JGI IMG/M metagenome (GOLD analysis project Ga0154717, IMG submission 105725) | Betaproteobacteria bacterium RBG_16_64_18
CCGCATCGAGGCTTCCTGCTTCCACATCTCCCAGGTGCGGTCCTGTCCCGGACCCGTGCCCGTCCGACTCGCGTCCCGCGCCTGCTCCATTTTCGTGCCTTCTTCCGGCGAAATGTACGTGATCGGCCCGCCCAAGGCGAGCGCCTGAAGCTGCAGCCTCGAATTGACCTCGGTGTAGATCGCGCGCGACACCACGCGGCGCACGTCCGGCCCCACGACGGCATTGCCATGGCCCCGAAGCAGCACGACCGGGCCGGCCCCCAGCTTCGCCGCCAGTGCCTTGCCGAGGGCGCCGTTTCTCACCAGCATGTTCGTCATTCCGGCCACGTCCCTGATCTCGAACACCGGCACGCCGGCATGCAGAAAAGATGCGGTGGTCGCGACCGGCCTGAGCGGCACCTGGGTGACGCTGAACGGAATGACCGTCGGGGAATGACTGTGGACCACCGCGTGGATATCGGAGCGAGCGCGGTAGATTTCCGCGTGGATGAAGCGTTCCGAATAGACTTCCCTTCCCTGCTGGTCCAACGGTTTGCCGTCGAAATCGAATTCCATGATGTCCGCCGGCGCGACCAACCCCGGTGCGAGCGCGCGGGACATGAGGAATCGTGACGGATTGCGGGGATCGCGGATGCTCACGTGGCCGAATCCATCCAACACCCCCTGGTGATAGAGGATGTGGTTCGCCGAGACCAGATCGTCGATCATTTTGTCGAATCCGGGCCTGGTCTGGGCCAGCGCCCCGCTCGCCGCCGCGATCCCCAGGACCAGGATCACCGCGCACGTTCGCAGCCTGCGTTGCGCAGCGGCGCGCACGGTCGAATCGCTCATTCCAGTCTTCATGTTCCTTGCTCCTTGCTTCGTCGATTATGCCATGGCGGAAGACCCGCGATGGTCGTTCGCGTAACCTGTCGTTCATGGGCCTGCCCGCCTCCGGCTCGGGAAACGGGGCGCGGCACCGCATGGCGATTGTGGACGCGGCTGCCACCTTCCCCTAGGCAGCGAGGATCTGAAACTCCGTCGAATAGGCGTGCATGCGCCGGGCACCCGTATTGGTGATGAGCACGGTTTCCGCAAAAACGCATCCGGTCTCCCCGTTACGCCATCTGGGATCGAACAGGTCGATATTGAAGGCGAACACCATGTTCTCGCGGAACTGGTCGGCCATCGCTGCGATCGCACCCTGATCCGCGCCGATCGCGTGGTGCCGGTAGCGCGGATATTCGAGCGAACCCAATCCATGACCGTGGATTCCGGCCTCGCAAATTCCCAGGCCACGGGACTCGATGGTCGCTTTGACAGCGTCCATGGCAGTTGACATCTTCCTTCCGGGGCCGAACATACGGAGTCCGCTCTCGTAGGCCGCGAGGCAGCCGTCATAGATTTCCAAGTACTTCGCTTCCGGTTCACCGATGCAGAAAGTTCGCTCGACATGCGTGAAATAGCCGCCGTACTTAGGGTGAATCTCGCAGATGATCATGTCACCGGAATCGATCCGTCGCTGGGTCGGCACCCTGAATGGATGGGGACGCGGAGAGCGATCGCACGCCCAGAGGAACAACGTGGGCTCCTCGCCGCCGTTGGCGAGCATGGTCTCCATCATGGCTCCATATACCTCGCACTCCTTGACACCCGGTCTTGCCTTGTCCCGGCATGTCGCGAGCATCAGGTCGCCCAATCGCGCTGCCTGCCCGAGCATTTCGATTTCTTCGGCGCTCTTGATGGCACGAGCCTTCTCCAGCATGTCGTCAATGTTGACGAGGTCGGCCTTGGGCATCAATTGCTGCAGCCGAACATACATGCTGTGCGGAACCCAGCCATCGGGATCAAGCGGTCCCGCCAGCCCATCCATCCCGATCCTCGCTGCATCGAGTCGAAGTTCTTTCAGCCTGCCGGCTACCGTCTCGGCGAGCGAGCCCTTGCGCGACCGTACGTCCGTCACCCAGTTCTGTGCACTGCGCCAGTATTCGATGAACACCGGCGAGAATACATAGCTCGTCGGTTTCCCCTCCAGCGGGAAGATCAGGATGTTGAATTCCGCATTGCCTCCGATCGGGCTCAAGTAACGCGCATTAGCGACGCAGAAATCCCAATGTAACGGCATGCCGGTCAGCACCAGACAGTCCAGCCCCTTCGCACGCATCGCCTGCCGCGTCTCCGCCCAGCGCCGATCCCGTTCGCGCAACGACAATCTCGGAACTTCCAACATATCTCTCACGATTTGCCTTTCCCTGTTCTCTGTCTCGATGCCCGCACCGAAACGCAGATCCCCGACTTCACTTCAGTCATCGAGCAGTTTCAAACGTTTCAGGCTGTCGAGGTAGTCGGCGATGCCCCTTTCGAGATCGAATTGAGGCGCGTATCCGAGTTCCTGCCGCGCCCGTGAAATGTCGTAGATCCCGGACATAGGATATGGAGCATTGAAGAAATTCAGCCCCGGTCCGATCTGAATATCCGCTTTTGGAAGGTGCCGACGCAGGATGCGCGCGAAGTCGTTGAGCGTAGCCCCTGCTCCGCTGCCAATGTTGAATACGCGGCTCTTGAGATTTTCAGTCACGGTTGCGAGATAGATCCCCAACGCCGTATCCTTGTTGTATATGAAATCATCCTGCTGGTCGCCGCCTTGGGCAAGATGGAATGGCAGACCGCGGGCGGGATTCTCGACAATCTGGCTGGTTACACCCATCTTGCCGTGCCTCGCCGTCTTTCCAGGACCGTAGGTCGCCGCAAACCGAAGCACGACGACATCGATACCCATGTTCGCCTGATAGTACAAACCGACGTGCTCGCCCATGAGCTTCGCCGAGTCGTAGATCCTGATCGGATTCTTGGGCATATCCTCCTGCATGCGCTTGTAGGTCGGATGCCCATACTCGCCGAGCACCGCCCCGTAGATACCCTTGGCGCTGGTATAAACGACGCGCTTCACCTCGAACAGGCGCGCGGCTTCCAGAACGTTCACCATGCCCATGACATTGACCTGGACACTGAGCGCGGGGTTCGCCTGAGACACCGCGCCGACAAATGCCGCCGTATGCACGATGTGCGTCACGTTGCGGGTCTTGATCACCTGCAGCAGGCGAGGCATATCGAGCAAGTCGCCCAGTTCTATGTCCACCTCGTCCAGAATATCGGCGATGAGCCTTTCATCCCGGTGGCGGGCAAATATGACCGGGCGATGTCCTTCCAGAACAAACTTGCGGCTGGTTTCGGCGCCGATGACGCCCATTCCGCCGGTAATCAGGACCTTCATGTTGTCAATTCCTCAAATTGGCGTCTTCAGGACGAGCTTGGCTCCCTCCTGCGAGAAGAGCAGCAGCAATACCCAACTCAATGAGAATTGTTCCGCTAATCGACCTTGGCCCCGCTCGCCCTCACCAGCTTCCCCCAGTGATCGAGATCGGTCTTGATGACCTGAGCGAATTGGTCAGGCGAAATTGCAACCGTTTCCAATCCGAGCCTGGTGATGTTTTGCGCACGAAATTCGGGCGCACTCACAATGCGCGTGACGTCCGCGTGTATCTTGCCGACGACGTCTTTGGGCAGATTGGCGGGGCCGAGTATGCCAAACCAGGTGCCCGACTCGAATCCGGGGAACCCGGACTCCGCGATCGTCGGCAGGTCCGGGCGCAATGCAAGGCGTTTGGCAGTCGCCGCCGCGAGGATCTTCAACTTCCCGGCTTTCGCGTGAGGCTCCACCACACTGAGATTCACCAGGAACACGTGGATCTGTCCGGATAACAGAGCCGTCACTGCCGGCGTCGAGCCCTTGTAGGGAACATGTACGATGTCCACTCCGGCAAGCTGCTTTAGCTGCTCCATGCTGATATGGTTGTAAATGCCGCTGCCCATGGAACCGTAGCTGAGGGAACCCGGCTTGGCCTTCGCAAGAGCGATCAGTTCTTGCAGGCTGGATACCGGAACGGATGCAGCGACCGCCAATACGGGCGAGGCTTGACTCAGCACCACGACAGGGGTGAAATCCTTGAGCGAATCGTACGGGAGCTTGCTGTATAGAAACGGGTTGATTACGAATGTCGAGGCATCGGACACGATGAGCGTATAGCCGTCACCAGGGGACCGAGCCACGGCTTCGGCACCGATGATCTGGCCGGCGCCCGGGCGGTTCTCGATGATGACGGCTTGGCCCCACACGTCGCTCAGCCGCTGTCCGACGGTGCGCGCCAGGATATCCGTAACACCGCCGGGCGCCGCTGGCACAATGATCTTCACCGGCTTCGATGGGTAACCCTGAGCTGTGGCGCCAAGAGAGACTAGTGTAAGCAAAACTACAAGTGCCGCCTTGCACGCTATGGTACGCACGTTCATGACATTCTCCATTTCGTCGATTCAGCGACGCACGTCGCTTCCAGGTTCGCTCGCCGAGACACCACGCGATATTGCGTGACCGATTCCCAGGGGTTTTGCGTCGACCAGCACGAAGGCGACTCGGGCGCGCTCGCGTCCGCGGTTTACCCAGGCGTGGTTCGTGCCTCGCTGAACCATGACATCCCCGGCCTTTAGCTTGACCGTCGAATCGTCCATGTCCATCTCGATCTCACCGGAGAGGACAATCACGTAGTCAACCGTTTCGGTTCGATGCATGACGGCGGAATTGCCGGGAGGGAAATCGATCACTGCAAACCTGGTTCCATTTGGCGGGGGCGGTGAGCCGAGAATGCGGGAACCCATGTCCTCAATGTGTTCGCCCACCGAAATATCAGTTGGTATTTCATCGGTGCACCAGATAAGCGTCGAAACGGTACCGGGGCCGGGGTATTTCGCGTTCGAGGCCGGGCCGTCCATTATGACCTTGGCGACCCGATCCTGGTCGTGCCCGGTGACAACTCGACGGATCGCCGGATACTTCGGTTTCTCTGTTTGCATTGTGCCTTCCCTTGAATTTGATTCTCACCCGGCTTGAGTCAAACTTTGTACGAGCTCAATACTTCTTCTGGAAAAAGCTCCTCTGGCACGACCCTGCGATGGCACACGCCCTGCTCGTGCCCGATGGCGCGCGCAAGCGTGTCGGTGGTGCCGCCGGGCGAAGTGGGAACAACGATCTTGACTGGCTTCGACGGGTACGCTTGCGCGCCGACCGGGAATGGCACGCACGCAAGCGCCGCGGCAACTATCAGCCTGAAGGCGCGGATCAATATCATCGACGGGCCATCTCGATTGATGCAAACGTTAGAGCAGGAGCGCGCCGCAGGGCATTACCGCTCCGGAATCCTGAATGGCGTCGCTAGGGTATTACTACCGTCGGTGTGGATCTTGTGACTCAGATCACGCATGGGACCGACGACGGGCAAGCCCATCCATAACGCCTTCTTCGCCGTACGGCTCATCCGACAGTGGTACGCATAGCAGTCAGGTATTCCCCGCAAGGAATGGGGTTTCGGTCGGAAATGCCGCGCAACTCAAACGAAAATGGCTCTTGCTGCGATCGCTCATTCGGTCTTGATGCCGCCCTTTTCCACGACGGTCTTGTAGCGGGCCGACTCGGACTTGAGAAAGGCGGCGGTTTCACCGGGCGTCAATCCAATCGGGACGTGGCCCACGCTGGCGATGCGTTTGCGCGCTTCCGGGATGGCGAGCGCGGCCCGGAATTCGCTGGCGAGCCGGGCGATGATGTTCGGGCTGGTGCCGTGCGGGGCCGACAGCACCCACCAGTTGCCGCCCAGCAACTGCGGGAAGCCCGCCTCGGCCGAGGTCGGCACATCGGGAAGCTCGACCATCCTCTGTGTTGCCATGACAGCCAGGGCTTTCAGCCGGCCGCTCCTGACCATGCTGATGACGCCGGTCAGCGTCGGAAAAGCGATCTGGATATCGTTGGCCATCAGCGCCTGCACCATGGGAGGCGTCCCCTTGTAGGGGACATAGACGAGGGCGTCCCCGGTCAACTGCGAAAAGAAAGCGCCCGTAAGATGGGCCGGCGACCCGGTGCCCGGCGAGCCGTAGTTGAACTTGCCCGGGTTGGCGCGCACGTAATCGATCAGTTCCTTCAGCGTCTTGGCGGGAACGTTCGTGTTGACGATCGTGAGCAGCGGCGCCTCGGCCAGCAGCGTGATCGGATCGAGCTGGGTGAGCGGATCGTAGCCGATATCTTTGAACAGGTGCGGCGTCACCGCGTAGTTCGCCGTGGGCGCGAGCAGCAGGGTGTAGCCGTCGGGCGCCGCGCGCACCACCTCGGCCGTGCCGATGTTGCCCGCGGCGCCCGGCTTGTTTTCGAGCAGGAAGCGCTGGCCGAGCTTTGCTTCGACGGTAGCAGACACGGCCCGGAAGACCGGCTCGGAAACGCTGCCTGCGACGTTCGGGATGACCACGCGGATGGGTCTGGCGGGCCACTCCTGGCCGAGCGCGGCAGGCGCCGCCGCTACACCGATGCAGGCAGCGAGGACGGCAATGCGTTGAGCGAAATGCATGGTTTCCCTCCCTTTCAGCGCAGACCTAGTTCCACAGGCGACTGCTCGCGAGCTTCGCGCCTTGCGAAAGCATGCGAAACTTTTCCCACATGATGTCCGGATGCACGCGCGAGGTCGCCAGGCCCTGTGCGAAACCGCAGTCCACGCCGGCAATGACGTTTTCCCGCCCGACGATCTTCGCGTAGCGCATCAGACGCTCGGCCACGAGTTCGGGGTGCTCGACGCAGTTCGTCGTGTGCGCGACGACGCCCGGAATGATGATCTTGCCTTGCGGGAACTTGATGTCCTCCCAGACGTGATACTCGTGCTCGTGGCGCGGGTTCGCCGCCTCGATGGAAAACGCGCCCGCCCGGATGCCCAGGATGACCGGAGCGATATCGCGCAGCGGCGCGTCCGTCGTGTGCGGGCCGTGCCAGCTTCCCCAGCAGACGTGGTAGCGGACCCGGTCCTCGGGCAGGCCGGCGAGCGCGTGGTTCAGCGCTTCGACGCGCACCGCGGCGAACCTGCGGTACTCCTCGGGCGTCGGAGGCGGGTCCATCGAGTCGTACTCGGTGACCATGCGCGGGTCGTCGATCTGCAGCACGAAGCCCGCATCGACGATCATCCTGTACTCCGTCTTCATCGCATCGGCGATCGCGTAAAGGTATTCCTCCTCAGTCGGGTAGAATCGGTTCGCGCGCTGCAACTCGATGGTCCCGGGGGCGGCGGCGGGGATGAACGCCTCGGCGAAGTCCTTGCCGGCGAGCGCGGCGCGCAGGTTCGCGATGTCGTTGCGCACCGCCTCCTCGCCGCGATAGGCGATCGCGCCCGTGCATACCGTCGAGGCCATCCGCACCTGCCCGAGACCGGGCGCGGCCGCCGCGTTCTGGGCGCTGCCCTCGATCTCGCGGTAGGCGTCGGCGAAGCGGCGGCGGTCGCGGCTGCGCGTCGTGCCGCCGCCTCGCCCCGGCAGGTCGGGACGGACTTCGAAGCCTGAGAGCCGGTCGGTGATGTACTGCGAAAAGCCCGACTTCGAGTACTCGCCGTCGCTCGGAATGTCGATGCCGCAGTCCGCCTGCATCTGCAGCGCCTGCGCCACGTGGCGGCGGATCACGGCGAGCTGACCGGCGCTGAACGGCACGCCGTCCGGCTTGCTCGAGAGGACGTCGACGACCTCCGGCGGGCGCACCAGGCTGCCGACATGCGTGGTGAGAATGCGACTGCTGCTGTGCTTCATGCGGATTGCCCGGTCGATCCTGGACCTGCGTCAGTCTACCCCATTAATGGAGGGGAGACAGGTAGGTCTTGTTCGACACGTCTCGGCAATGCCCTACGCTCCCCCCGACACTTCGCTGTTGCTATCCCATCTTCTTGATGATTGCGCCGAATTCATCCGCGTCGAACGCCCGTAGCGTCTGTCCCTTGACGTTGCCACCACTGGCAACGCTCAATATAAGTGCGGACATGGTTTGTTCGTCCGGGGCTTCAACTATTGTAATCAGGTCATACTGTCCTTGAGTCCAATACAACTCCTTGACCGAGCATCCGGACTTTTTCGCCAAATCCTGGAACGCCTTTGCACGTTTCGGGCTGTCCTTGATGTTCTTTATTCCCTGATCGGTAAAATTCACAAGCGTAATGAATGTTGGCATGAGGTTTCTCCTAGTAATGAATTCGACTTCTTGGCTTACTTTCCGACCAATCGAGCAGTTCCACCACGGAGAAGCACAGACAGTGCCCCAGAAAGGAGCGGCTCCCGCGAAAGCCGAAGGTGAGGCCGGGACTGAGCCGGTTTAAGGACCGGTCTGGAGGGCTATGGTACTCGCAATGCTGATGGGGCCGGTTGCAAGTTGACTGCTGCGCTTCCTTTGACCGGTATTGCATCCCGGTTGCGTATCGGCCGGATTGGAATGTGTACTGCCAGATCCCGTGCTATCGTAGTGGCAGACCGGAGACAAGAGGCCAAGAGGAGGAGTCATGAATACTTATCTGCGCGCCGCGGCGCTGCTGCTTGTTCTCGCGGCCGGGGCCGCCTGGGGACAGACGGCGTACCCGTCGAAGCCAATTCGCTTCATCGTGCCATTCCCGCCGGGCGGCGCGACCGATCCGGTCGCGCGCATGCTCGGAGCCGAACTGTCCAAGAGCCTCGGGCAGCAGATCGTGGTCGAAAATCGGGGCGGAGGCGGCGGGACGATCGGTGTCGACCTCGGCGTGAGATCGCCGCCGGACGGCTACACCATCTTCCTGGGGTCCACCGGCGGGGTGGGCATCAACCCGGTGCTGATGGCCAAACCGCTTTACGACCCGGTGCACGACATCTCCGCGATCAGCATGCTCGCGCTGTCGCCGCTGCTGATCGTGGTTCCGCCCGCGAGCCCGATACGCTCGGTACAGGACATGATCGCCGCCGCGAAGGCGCGTCCGGAATCGATTGCGTACGGTACCGCGGGCTCGGGAACGCTGCACCACCTCGCCGCCGAAATGCTCCAGCAGCGCTTCGATTTCAAGATCACCCACGTTCCTTACAAGGGCAGCGGCCCGGCGGCCACCGACCTGCTCGGCGGACAACTGCCCCTCGCATTCCTCGATGTCTCGTCCATCGGTGTCCACTTGCGCAGCGGCAAGGCTCGCGCTCTGGTGAACACCGGCGCGAAACGCTCGGCCGTGGTGCCCGACATACCCTCAATGGCCGAGGTAGGCGTTCCGGATTTCGATGCGGTGGGATGGTTCATGTTGGGCGCGCCGGCCAACACCCCGGCGGAGATCATCGCGCTGCTCAACCGGGAAACGGTGCGAATCCTGGCGACGCCCCAAATGCGCGAACGGTTCATCCTCTCGGGCATCGAGGCGAGGTCGAGCACGCCGGCGGAAGCGGCCGCGTTCATTCGCGAAGAACTGGCGAAGTGGACCCGCGTCATCCGCTCCGCCGGCATCACCCCCGGATAGCAACGCTTTTGGATCATTAAGGCGGCCCGCTGCGGCACATCGGGGTACGTGCAGTACGCCTCGTTCAGATGGAAGACGACGTCCTCGATTTCCTGCGGCGTCATCTCCGGGTAGAGATGTTCGTTGCGCCGGGTCACGCTGTCGCGCAGCGCGGCCAGCACTCGGTCGAGCCGAACACAGACCGTCGCCAGTCGCAACGCGAGACCGCGGACACCCGCGATACGGAGGTAATCGATGAGTGACTCTGATGCCGTACCGACGCTGTCGACATCGACCGCGCGAGCCTACGACCTCCGCGTCCTGGCGCAATTCGCGCCGGAAAAACGGGTCCGCAGGAAGCTCTTCAAGACCGAGCAACTCTGGTCGGAGATGGTCTGCTACGAACCCGGCCAGTCGACGGTCATGCATCACCATCCCTACGAGGAAGAGCAATTCGTGATCGTTTCCGGCACCGCAACAATGAACGTCGGCGGGGACGAGATCACGCTCGCAGCGGGGACGGTGTTGCTCATTGGCGCCACGGTGCCGCACGACGTGCGCAACCTCGGCAAGGAGCGCCTCGTGATCGCGTTCACGAAGGTCCCGACACGGCTTGCCAAACACGCGCGAGAACAGCACGGAAACGCCGTCCATCCCATCACTTGAGCGGACCGGCGGAATGTGACCGGTTGCTGCCCTTGGCAACCTGGTCCCGCTGAAATTTCGGCCAACGGCGGCCGCGCCGCGGTCGATGCCTTCGATGCTTTTGATGAGCGGCCTGCGGGTGGCGGCACGCGCGGGCGCCGATGCCCGTCATTTGCAGCCCACCGTGCGCCTCGCGCTGCAAGTCCTGGAGTCTTCCGGATGACCAGTCGACAGGGATGGGCCGAGTCCGGCGCTGAATCAACGCACTCAGGTCAGCCAGGAGCTTTCCACGCCTTCTTTTTGACGCTATTGTTGACCACTCATTCAATAACCAAGGAATTCCCATGGATAAACCGGTTGCCTTGATTATTGGTGCCGGACCTGGAATCAGCGCCGCTTTTGGTGAGGCGCTGTTGGCCGATGGCTACCAGGTGGCGCTGGCCGCGCGCAATATGGACAAGTTGCGGCCGTTGGCCGAAGCGATGGGTGCGGTGCCCTTCGAGACCGACGCTTCGTCTGCGCCAAGCCTGGTTCGGCTTTTCAGCGAAGTCGACCGCTCTCTGGGGCAAGCCGATGTCGTGCTCTACAACCCCAGCGCCCGCATCCGCGGCGAATTGCTGAGCCTGGACATGGAGGCCGCCTCGACCGCCATCCGGACCACGGCCATTGGCGCGCTGGTCACGGCACAGGAGGCAGCACGCCGCATGCTGCCCCGGGGCCGCGGTAGCATCTTCTTCACGGGCGCGACGGCCGGTGTCAAAGGATTTGCCCGCTCGTCAGTTTTTGCCATGGGGAAGTTCGCTGTGCGCGGACTGGCCCAGAGTCTGGCCCGGGAACTCGCTCCGGCGGGAATTCATGTGGTGCACTTCGTCATCGACGGGGCCGTGGCCCGAGGAAGTCGCGAGCCGGGCGCGTTCACACCGCAAGCCATCGCACGCTCCTATATGGCCGCGCTGCACCAACCTTCCGGGGCATGGAGTTGGGAGTTGGAGTTGCGCAGCCATACGGAACCCTTCTGATACCTGTTGGTGATGACAATGGCGAAGACCGCGGGAACCGAACCTAGAATCGGGAGAATCGATGGCGCATGATGATTGGGTCGATGTGGGCGCAGCGGCAGAACTTTTGCGCCAGCCGGTGCAGCAGGTGATGCCGGGGCGCGCACGCGTGGCCTTGAGCTATTGCGACGGCAAGTTCGGCGCGATCTCAGGGGTTTGCAATCACGCCGGCGGTCCCCTGGGGCAGGGAAAACTGGATGGGAACTACGTGGTCTGTCCGTGGCACTACTGGAAATTCCATTTCCAGACCGGCAAGGGCGAGCCCGGTTACGAGGAAGACGCGGTGCCCGCCTACGAGGTGCGCGAGGTCGATGGCAGGGTGCTGGTGCGAGCCACAGCCAGTTCAAAACGATCCAGGAAGCTCCATGCGCCGCACCCGCTGGCGCGGCCGGTAGTCTGTATTTCAAGATGGTCGAGCGCATGAACTGCATCCAGAATCAGGAAACCGTCGCGGGCAAATCCCTGCTGAACAACAAGGTGACGGGTTTCATCATCACCGGCGGGCAGGACAATGTCCAGGCTGTGGCGGGGCAGATGCTCGGATTCTTCGCCGAGATTGACTGCCAATACCCGCAATATCCCTACATCGCCCATTCGCGCGGCTGGAGCGCGGAGGACATGGAGAACAACACGCGCTACGTGCAGGACTCCAAGCTGCTGCACGAAGGCGCCGGCGCCCTGGCGGGGCGCTGCGTGGAAATGGCCAAAATACTGCGGGCCGTGGCTGTCACCGAAGCGCCACGCGTGCGAGGGGGGCGCAAGGCGCAGGAACTCGATACCCATGCGCAATTGCAGGGCACCGGCGCGGGCCGAGCCTCGGGTGGAGAGTGACACATTGCGGAAACGAAAACGGCCCCCGTCGCTGGGAGCCGCTTGGAAGTATTGGTGGGGCGTGTAGGAGTCGAACCTACGACCTACGGATAAAAAGTCTGCCCCGCCGACTGATCCAAGACAACCGAGTGCAAGCTAGAACAACATAATCAATGAGCAATGCCAATTCCTTTGTTCCCATATGTTCTGGTTTATTCCTGTTTCTTGCGCCTTAGTGTCCCGCCAGTGTCCCATGAAAACACTACCTGCTAATGATATAGCGGTCAGCGTGGCGGCGTCGAGTTCCTATGGATTGCCCAGGTAGTCACGCTTACCGATCTCGACGCCGTTGTGGCGCAGGATGTTGTAGGCGGTCGTGACATGGAAATAAAAATTCGGCAATGCACGGCCGAGCAGGAATTGCATGCCCTTGAACGCGGTGTCCTTGCCACCGACCGTGAGCGTGATGTCCTTGTCTTCGGTGCCATCGAGCTGCGCGGGCTTGATGGACTGAACGAATTCGATGGTCTTGGCGATTCGCGCCTTTAACTCGGCGAATGTCTGCTCGGTGTCCTCGTGCTTCGGGATGTCCACCCCGGCCAGCCGCGCTACCGCTCCCTTAGCCGAATCGCAGGCGATCTGCACTTGGCGCGTCATCGGCAGCATGTCCGGGAACAGCCGGTATGCGGTCAGGGCCGTGGGATCGATCTTCCTCGCTTCAACGTGGGCCTGCGCCTTGTCGAGGATTGCGGAAAGGTTGGTCAGGATATTGACGAAGCGCGGTACGCTCGCCTGGTACATGGAAATGATCATGGGAAATCCTTGAAGTTTGAAAGGACGGGGAACAGCAAACGCGTATTCTACCGGGTAGCGCGGCGGACTATGGTGCGCGCTGGCGTCCGGCGAGGCGGCAAATCTGGTCGGATCCGGACACTTCGAATAAGATTTGTTCACGCCCGGCGTGGGAGGGACTCATGCGGAACTCGACACTTGCATGAAGGGCGACCGGCGGCCAAACAATGACGAGCGGCTCAATCACTAATTCAGCAGTGCGGCCAGGAATTTCGACGGAGGGATAAATGCCTGAAGCACGACGTTACGATTATATTGTCGTTGGCGCCGGCTCGGCCGGCTGTGTGCTCGCCAACCGGCTGAGCGAAGACGGTTCAGCCAGCGTGCTTATCCTGGAAGCGGGAGGCTGGGATCGCGATCCGTTGATTCATATTCCGATCGGGCTCGGCAAGATTCATCAGCATCGCTGGCACGACTGGAACTACGATTCCGAGCCGGAACCGGGATTGAAGAATCGCCGGATCGAAGTCCTGCGCGGCAAAGTGCTTGGCGGCTCTTCCTCCATCAACATGATGGCGTATACCCGCGGCGACCGCAACGATTACGAACGCTGGGCGCGAGATGGCGCGACAGGCTGGTCGTACAAGGAAGTCCTGCCCTACTTCAAGCGCGGCGAAGAATGGGAGGACGGCGAGAATACCTGGCGCGGCGGCTCCGGTCCGATGAAGACGACGTGGTCGCGCTCGAAAGATCCGATGTTCGAAGCATGGATCGAAGCGGGCAAGGCGGTGGGCTTTCCGGTGACGGAAGATTTCAACGGCAAGCAGCACGAAGGCTTTGGCCGCATTCAATGCGCGATCGGCAATGGCAAGCGCTGGTCGTCGTCGACCGGCTATCTCAAGCCCGCACTGATCAGGCCCAACCTCAGCCTGGAAGTGTATGCGTTGACAAGCAGGGTTCTCCTGAATGGCACGCGCGCCACCGGCATCGAATATATCAAGGACGGCCGGACTTTTGCCGTCCACGCGAACAAGGAAGTGCTGCTGGCAGCCGGGGCATTCAATTCGCCGCAAATTCTGATGCTGTCCGGCATTGGCCCTGAAGACCATCTAAAGGAGATGGGCATAGACGTGGTTGCCAATCTGCCGGTCGGCGACAATCTGCAGGAGCATATCGCGGGCTGGTTCACCTGGATGCGCAATGGGCCGGGGGATTTTGCCAAGCTGTTGCGCCTGGACCGGGTCAGCCTTGCGATGCTGCGGGCTTATTTCTTCGGCACCGGCCCCGCCGCAAGTCTTCCCAGTTCCATGTTCGCCTTCATCAAGACGGAAGCAGGGCTCGATGTGCCCGATGGTGAGTTCATCTTCCGCCTGACCCGGCCCGATGCGCGGCCATGGGTGCCCGGCATCAGGCCGATGCTGCCGGATACCTATGCGATCCGCCCGACATTGCTGCAGCCCAAGAGCCGCGGCGCGGTGCGGCTGCGCTCGGCAAAGCCGGACGACCCGCCGCGTATACTTTTCAAATTCTTCGAACATTCCGAAGACATGCCGCGGCTTCTGGAAATCTCGCGCCAGTCGCTCGATGTCGCGGCGCAGAAGGCAATCGAACCATTCCGCGGCAAGCCGGCGGGGCCGGACAAACTCCAATCTGATCAGGATATCGAAGACTGGATCAGAATGACGGGGCTGACCGTGCATCATCCGTCGTGTACCTGCCCGATCGGCACAGTGGTCGATCCGGAACTCAAGGTGCATGGTATCGAGGGTCTGCGCGTCGTCGATGCGTCCGCCATGCCGACCATTGTCAGCGCGCACATCAACGCCTGCGTTCTGATGATGGCGGAGAAAGCATCGGACCTGATCCGCGGCAAGCCGATGTTGCCTGCAGCAACTGAAGCCTGAACATGGGAAGCCTCGAATGACGGAACGCATCATCACCTGAGCACCACGTATCTTTGTTCCCGCGGCAGGATCGTTGTCGTGTTCCTGTGATGCCTTTTATCGGGAGCCTTCTGGAGATCATCCTGCGGCTTCGCCGCTGCTGCGCTATGATAATCACAGCATCGCTCCGCAGGGGGGATGTCGCCTCAACGACGCAGCGGGCCCATCCCATGAAAAAACAAACCGTACTGGTTACCGGCGCCGCGAGCGGCATCGGCAGGGCCTGCGCAAGAAAGCTCCTCGACGAGGAGCACGACGTGGTGGCGCTGGATCTGAAGCAAGAAGCGCTTGCCGCGGCCTTGCCGGAGGACTTCGGACACCTTCTGCGCTTCGCCGGCGATGTCTCGCGGCACGAATGCTGTACCGGGGCAATCGCGGCGGCGATCGCGCGCTTCGGCAAGCTGGGTGCGGTGACCCACTGGGCGGCGATGCATTCCGACATTGGACATGATTAGCATTGCGCGCGGTTCGATGCGGCTTCACGCACGGGATTGCGGCGCGCCCGGCAAGCCCCTCAGACTTGGCGGCTGGATTGATTCGCTTATCCTTCGACTCTTCCTATGTGCCCGTCGACGTGCAGGCCACGGCCCTGAGAAAGCTCGGGCTGCCGGAGGCGACGGTGCAGGGAATGGCGAGCGGGAATGCGATGAAATTGGTGCCGACATCGAAGGCGCAAGCCAATCTGATAGATAATTCCCAACCCAACACTTTGTTCCCGCAACAATCACTAGGAGCAATTCCATGCTGACGTTGTTTTACGCCCCCGGCGCCTGTTCGATGGCGGCCCACGTTGTGCTCGAGGAGTCGGGCGAGAAATACCAGACCCACCGCCTGAACCTGTCCAAGGGCGAGCAGAAGACCGCGGAGTACATGAAGATACACCCGCTGGGCCGCGTGCCCGCGCTCAAGCTCGATGACGGCTCGCCGCTCGCGGAGAACACGGCCATCCTGCCCTATTTGGGCAAGCGCTTCGACATGTGGCCCACCGATCTTATCAAGGAGGCGAAGGCGCTTTCGGTTGTCGGCTTTTTTGCCTCCAGCGTGCATCCCGCGCACGGCCACATCGGCCGGCCCGAGCGCTACACCGCGGACACTGCCGCGTTTCCCGGCATCCAGGCCATGGGCAAAAAGACCTTTCACGATTACCTGAAGCAGATCGACGCCATGTACGCGGGGCGCGAGTGGCTGTCCGACACGTACTCGGTGCTCGATCCCTACGCGCTGGTGTTCTACAACTGGGGCGTGAAGCGCGAACTGCCGGTGGCCGCGTTGAAGCACTACACCGCCTTCAAGGACCGCATGCTTGAGCGCCCCGCTGTACAGCGCGTCCTCGCGGACGAGGGCGTGAAGCTGTAGTCACCTGAAGATGCTCGTCTGGCGCGGGTTTCTGGGAGATCTGCGGATTTAACTGCGAAACGCGATAGGTACTTTGTTACATGCTGCGATTCCGGCGCAGCCTGTGGAATCTTTGCCACTGATATTCGTCCGAGCGCTCGCGGCGAATGGGTGGCCGCTTTCCATTCTTGGCAGTGACGGCTCAGACCTAAGCGGTCATTCGCGGCATGCTATATTTTTTGCCCGGGTTCTCCCTCCGTGTGCGCATTTCGTGCCGGATACTGTATAGGGCGTCGCCCGAAAATTGCAAAAGGATGACCCTCATGCTGGCTGCACAAGTAAACGTATTTGGTCGACCCGAAACGGTGATCGAGATCGTAGAGCAAGCCGATCCCGGTGAGCCCGGCGCGGACGAAGTGATTATAGAGGCCGAGTTTGTGCCGATTAACCCCGCCGACATCCTGAACCTCGAAGGGAAGTACGGTGCGGTGCCACCCATACTGCCGATGATACCGGGCGCGGAAGGCGTGGGGCGAATCGCCAAGACCGGATCGGCCGTCCGTCACGTAAAGCTAGGCGACCGGGTATTGCTGCCCGGCCCAGGGTGCTGGCGCGAGTGCATCAAGGCGCCCGCCAAGGTCGTCTTCGCGCTGCCGGGAGACGTAGATCCGAAACAGCTCGCGATGCTACGGGTGAATCCGCCGACTGCGTACCTAATGCTGCATCAGATCGCCGCGCCAAAGCCCGGTCAGTGGGTCATCCAGAACGCCGCAAACTCGGGCGTCGGGCATTGCCTGATCCGGCTCGCGCGGCTCGCGGGGGTCAAGACCGTCAATGTCGTGCGCCGAGAAGAACTCGTGGCGCCACTGCGCGCGTTCGGCGGCGACGTCGTGCTGACCGACGGTCCCGATCTCGACGCACGAGTGCGTGCCGCGATTTGCGAGGCCGCCCCGCCACTCGCAATCGACGCTGTGGGCGGCTCGGGCACACAGCGCCTCGCTCGTTGCGTGAGCGACGGCGGGACTGTGGTCAACTACGGCATGCTGAGCGGCGAGCCGTGTATCGTTGACGGCCGAGAAACAGTGTTTCGCGACGTGAGGCTTCAAGGCTTCTGGCTGCGTAAGTGGTTTGTCGACACTCCGCCCGCGCAGATCGCGGACCTGTATCGCGAGCTCACGTCCAAGGTGGCTAACGGCACCCTCGCGGTGGAGGTGGAAGCCGTCTACCCGATCCGCAAGATCAAAGAAGCGGTTGCGCACGCTGCACGCAACGGCCGTTCCGGCAAGATCCTAGTCTCCTTCGCGAGGGAATGACCGCACCCGAACTGAGACACTCGGGAAAGAAGTCCATTTTGGCTCACCGCGCACGTTTTATTTCACCGCGCGCCCGTTAGATACGCCTTCCACCACGCTCAATCAATTGCAGGGAAACGTAACCCCGACGTAACCCCAGGCTAACAATGAAAGCGGCCCCCATCTCCGGAGGCCGCGTGGTTATTGGTGGGGCGTGTAGGAGTCGAACCTACGACCTACGGATTAAGAGTCCGCTGCTCTACCAGCTGAGCTAACACCCCGTCCCGGCACTACCTGTGAACCTGATTTTCCAACCGCCTCGCCACTCGGTCATGCGCACCCGCAATGCGGATGGCGTCCCCATCGAGACCCGGCGAATATTGCCTGTTTCCAGCGGGAGATTACGCGTGTTAAATCCGCGCCGGCACCGCATGCATTGTAACCGTCCGGATGCCCGTCAGTCCATCCCCGCGGCAGCGACAGGCGGCATCGCGTTCGGAGCCCGGTTACAGCTCCATTTCGATATTCACGTCTTTGGTCCGGATTGAAACGTAACTGAGGTCTTTTCTCTTCAGTAGCTCCTCGATCAGCGTCCGCAAGGGCGTCGCGGCACCGACGTATTTGTCGTGCCTGATCGGACCGGCGGCGCGCATGGCCTTGATGTCGTCGTCGCTTCCAATGATGTAGCGCAGCAGCAGATCATCGTCCGAGACCCCGCTCCCGCCGTACTGCTCCCTCATCTGCTCCAGCGACGGTTCCGGTGGCTCCCAGTCGGCGAGTTCCTTCGAGCGCGGCAGGCTCAGGATCTTGTCCATGACGTTGCGGTCGATCGCAGCCGCCGCACCCTTGCCCCAGAATCCGAGCGCGTAATAGATCATGTCGTCCACGACCTGCTTGTATCTCTCTCCCAGCACGACGTTGATCGCAGCCTGGGTCGCGATGTACTGCGAGAAGGGCGTCACCATGATCGGGTAGCCGAAGTCCACTCTTACACGGATGCATTCCTCGATCACCTGAGGGAGCCGGTCGATGAGTTTCAGCTGCGTCAGCTGCCTTTTCAGATTGGAGATCACGCCTCCCGGTATCTGGTGGACATACTGGTATTCGTCGTACTCGACGGGCGCCCCGATCGGCCGGCCTTCCCTCTTCGCGACGTACTGGAGGTGGTCCGATACCGCGGCAACCGCCGCCTCGTCCAGCCGCGGCACGTACCCCAGGTGGCGCAGGTTGTTCGCCATACTCAGCACCGAGGGCTGCGCCGAGCCGTTGGCCAGGGGCGGGATGCCCGTGTGCAGCGTTCTGATTCCGCGCTTGACCGCTTCCAGGTAGCACAAGGGCGCCAGTCCAGTGGTGCAGTGGGAGTGCAGTTCCACCGGCGTCTTGCCCGCGTTCTTGAGTATGGCCGGCACCAGGGTCCGGACGCGCTCCGGCGTGAGCAGTCCGCCCGGATCCTTCAGGAGTATCACCGGAACTTTCAGCGCGACCGCGTCGCGGGTCTTCTGCTCATAATACTTGTCGGTGTGCTTGGGCGAGATTGAATAGGTCATCGCAAGCACCACTTCCATGCCGGCGTCCGTGGCGAACTTGACGTAGTCAGGGACTCGCAGGCCGAAGTCGTTCGACGCTTCCATCAGATGCACGCGCCGGATGCCGTTGGCTGCGAGCCTCTGCGACCACAGCTTCGCCATGCACTTGGGCACGATGCCGAATCCGGTGATGCTGCATTGCTGCATGATGGCCAGCGGCGTGTCGCGCATCTTCCGGGCCATGAGGCGAATTCTTTCCCAGGGATCCTCACGCACTTCCCGCACTATCGTCTTGAAATGTGCCGGAGCGGTAAGGTCCACGGCCTTGAAACCGGCCTCGTTAAGCCGGCCGGCAACCGGCAGCATCATGCTGGTCGACATGGTCAGCGCCCACAAGGACTGGTTTCCGTCCCGCAGCGTCTGATCCACGAATCTGACCTCCTTATCTTTGCTCATTTCAGCCTCCTCGAGCACCGTTCAGCCGCATCACTCGGGCTTGACCAGAAACAGTACCTGCTCGTACTCGACCAGGGCGTTGTTTTCCACACAGATCCTGGCTATGCGCCCCTTGACGCCGGCCTTGACCGGATTGAACAGCTTCATCACCTCGATCAGCGCCACCGTGGTGTCCTCCTCGACCGGCGATCCCTCCTCGACGTAAGGCGGCACCCCGGGTTGCGAGCGTCGGTAGAAGATGCCCAGAAGCGGCGCCTTGACGGCCAGAAGGTGCCCGTCCGCGCCCGGAGATTCCTCGGGCGGGGCACTTCCCTGCATGCCGGGTTCGATCCCGGCAGCCTCAGCGGCCTCGGGCACGGCAGCGGCCCGCGGCGCCCTTGCGGGCGCGGAACCAGGGCTCGTTCCTTTTTCCACCTCGAGCTTGAAATCCCCGACTTGCAGGCTGACCCTGCCCATGGGCGATTCGTCGATAAGCTTGAAAATCCGGATCACGTCGTCTTGAGTCAGTTCCATACGCCCCCCTTTGCATCTATTAGTTGCGTGCGGCGATCGTATTTCCCCGGCCCGCGCATCGTTGCATACGTTCAGAACGCGCCGATGATTTGTGCATTCGTTCCGCAGACGCCGAAATGGCTCTCCACCGCGGCGAGCGTATGCCCCATATCGTCGTCCCTCCATGCCTCTACACAATCGCGCGCAAGAACCACGTCGAAATCGCGCACGTAGGCGGCGCGCAATGTGGTCTCCACGCATACGTCGGCCACTACGCCCGCGAACACGATCGTCTTGACGCCCCAGCATCGCAGCAGCAGTTCCAGATCGGTCTGGTGGAAAGCGTCGAAGCGCCGCTTGGTCACGAGCACGTCCTGCGGGCGCGGCGCAAGCGCAGGCACGATCTGTGCACCCCAGCTCCCCCTGACAGCCGGCACATCGCCGACCGACCTCGTCAGGCGGGCCGGCTTCAGGCGGTGAACCCGCTGCAGATCGTCGCTCCCATCGGGCTCGTACACCTGAACGGTAAACACGGTCCTCATCCCGCCAGGCAGCGCCTCGCGCAGTGTCGCGATGGGGTTCACCGCTCGTGCGAGTCTTCCGACATCCAGTCCCCGCTGGCCGAAATAGCCGCCAGGGTCGAGAAAATCGTTCTGCATGTCGATGACCAGAAACGCCGAAGTTCTTGCGTCGAGGGTAAATCGGTTGTCGGACGAACTCATGGCGATCCCCTGTCGATGGAATATCCGGCCGCCCCGGCCGTCAAATGCCCAGGTACACGCGTCTGAAAGCCTTGTCTTCCCGCAATTTGCCGGGGACGTCACTGGAAACGATTTCGCCGGTGGCGACAAGGTAATACCAGTCCGCGATTTCCATGGATTCCCAGAGATTCTGTTCCACCAGCAGCACGGTCACACCGAGCGCCCTGGTCTTGCTGATCGTCTCGAACAGGGCTGCGACGACAGCCGGCGCCAGGCCCAGGGACGGTTCATCGAGCAGCAACAGCTTGGGTTCTGCCATCAGTCCCCTGCCGATCGCGAGCATCTGCTGTTGGCCGCCGCTCAGCACGCCGGCGGCGGCCTTTCTTCTCTCCTTGAGCGCGGGAAAGAGTTCAAATACAGCGGCCATGTTCTCGTGCCGGCGTGCGCGCACCCGCGGCGCATAGGCACCCATCTCGAGGTTTTCCTGCACGGTCATCTGGGGAAATACATGCCGGCCTTCGGGCACGTGTGCAAGGCCCAGTTCCGGCAATTGGTGAGCCTCCAGGCTGGAAATCACCTCACCGTCGAAGATAACCCGGCCTGCATTCGGCTTGACGAGCCCCGAGATGGCTCGAAGCATCGTCGTCTTGCCGGCGCCGTTTCCGCCGAACAAAGCGACGATCTCGCCTTGGCGCACCTCGAGCGAGCAGTTTCGGACGACCTGGACTTCGCCATAACACACGTCTATGTTCTGGACGGACAACAGAGCAACGCCCCGGCGCTGCGCGTGCGATTGTTCAGCCAAGTCCCGTCGCTCCTTTCTTTCCAAAATACGCTTCCCCGACGGCGGCGTCGGCCGCAACGTCGCCGGGCGAGCCCTCCGCCAGCTTTTCGCCGTGATGCAAGACAATCAGGTGCTCGCACGTTTCCATGAGTACCGTCATGATGTGCTCGATCCACATCACCGTAATGCCCAGCTCGTCTCTGATACGGCGAACGATCCTGACTGCGGGCTCAAGCTCAAGCGGATTGAATCCCGCCAGCGGCTCGTCAAGGAGCAGTATCCTCGGCCGGGTTGCAAGCGCTCGCGCGAGCTCGACGATTTTTCTTTCGGTGAGATTCAGGCTGGATACCGGGCGGTCCCCGAGTTTTCCCAGGCCGACAAACTCGAGTATCTCCTGTCCCCGCCTCTTGGCGTCGGCCGCGCCAAGGCGCCGCGCATCCGCCCCGTAATGCAGGCCCACCAAAACGTTCTCCAGTGCCGTGAGATTCGCAAACGGTCTTCCACTCTGAAATGTCCGCCCTATCCCGGCCCGGCATATGCGCGCCGGGCTGAGCCCCTGCAATTGCCTGCCGCCGAACAGGATCCTGCCCGAGGACGGCCTGTACACCCCGGTGACGAGATTGAACAGGGTCGTCTTGCCCGCGCCGTTGGGTCCCATCACGCCGACGATCTTGCCCGGTGCAACCTGGAACGAAAGCTTACGCAGCGCCTGTACGCCACCGAAATGCACGTCGAGCTCCTGCACCTCGAGTACGGCATCGGGAATCGCGTTCATCGCGCCGTCCGTCCGGCCGCGGGGCGCGGACCGCCCGTCAGCCGCCCGCGCAACCGCTTGAAGACCTGCATCAGCCCGCCGGGACACCACAGGATCAGCGCCAGCACGAGAACGCCGAAAACAATGGTGTGAAATTGCGGAATGCTCGTCGACAGGCCTTCCTTCACGGCGCTCATGATGACCGCGCCGAGCACCGGCCCCATAACGGTCCCGACGCCGCCGAATATGGCCATCACCACCATATCGAACGACAGCGCGAGATCGAAGGCCATATACGGGTCCATGTAACTCCAGTACCAGGCGATCATGGAACCGGTCAGGCCGATCAGGGTGCCGCTCAATACGAACATCACCATCTTGTGGGCAACGGTCCCCACCCCGGTGACCTCTGCCGCCACTTCGTCGGCGAGGATCGCTTTCAATCCCAACCCCCACCGCGAGTGCTTGATCACGTAGGAAATCGCGGTGACTCCGACGGCGAGCACGAGCAGAAAGTAATATGCGATAAGATTGTTCGACAACGGCGGGATGGTCAGGCCGGAAGAGGACCCGACCGCCTTTATGTTCGCGACCACGGTCTTGATGACTTCATTGCATCCCAGCATCACGATCGCGAAATATGCCACGCGTATGCGCGTAGTGAGGAGTACGAATCCGAGCACCAGGGCGCCCGCCCCCGAAACGACGGCCGCGAGCAGGATTCCCGCCACCGGGTGCCACTTGAGCAGCACCGTCGACACGCCGAACGCGTAAGCCCCGAGGCCGAAGAACAAGCCCTGCCCCAGGGATGCATAACCGGTCATGCCGGAAAACAGGTTCCAGCTGCCGGCGAGGGCCACGTACATCAACATGCTGACGAGAAACGAAATCACGTACGCAGACCCCCACGCGGGCAGCACGACAAGGGCGACTACGACAGCGGCGATCAACCATTTCACCGGTGCGCCCATCACTTGATCTCGCCCACAAAGGCCGAGGACGTGCGGGATTTCCAGACGATAAACGCGATCAGCACCACGTAACCGCTCAGGTCCTTGTATTCCGCCCCCAGAAAATAACTCGCAAACGATTCCAGGATCCCCAGCAGCAACCCGGCAAGCAGAGTGCCACCCTGACTTCCCAGCCCTCCCACCACCATGACCGTGAACGCCTTGATGGTGAACAGCAGTCCGACCGTGGGCGTGATGACATAGATCGTACTGGCAAGATTGCCGGCGATGCCCGCCAGGGCCGAGCCGATTCCAAAACCTATCAGCCCGATTCGCTTGACGTTGACTCCCATCAATCTGGCCGTGGTCATGTCCTGGCTGACGGCGCGTATCGCCTTGCCGAGCATCGTGTACTGCAGCCCAACGTACATCAAGGCCGAAACCAGCAGCGCCACCAGCACGACGATGAGACGGTTGGCCGCCACGGACAGAGGTCCGATATGGACGGGGCTGGTCGCGTAGCTGACGACTCGATAGTCCGCCGACCAGAGCAGCAATGCCGCGTTCTGCAGGATCAGCAGGACGGCGAAGAACACGATCAATGTCGCGTTCTCAAATTCCCCCATCGACAGGTTGTGCGCCACCAGCGGGCCGATGAGCGCTTTCTGGATGACGATACCGAACAAAAACATCGCAACGGCCGCAAGCGGCAGACTGATCAGCGGACTGACGCTCCACAGCGTGAACAGCCAGAAGGTCATGTAAGCGCCCAGCATCATCAGCTCGCCATGGGCGATATTGAGTATCTTCATGACCCCGTAGATGACGTTCAGGCCGGTGGCGATCAGCGCATACAGACCGCCCCAGACCACGCCGAACAAGAGCAATTGCAGAAACGTCGTCACATCCACGTGGCATCACCCAATAAGTCGAACAATCGACCTCGCACTCATCCGGCCATATCGACAAGACAGATCGGTGCCACTGACAAGCAGATCCGGGGCCGCCGGATCCCAAGCGACAACACGCATGCGCAAGGCCGGATCGCAGTAGATCGGATTTACGTCCGCCTCCGAGTGGAATTGCAGAGGAACGAGTCGCTGTCCATCTGGCAAGCGGGAGCGAGTTCTTGATGAAATGGCGCGATCCGGCGGTGCGGCCACCTTCGCACACAGTTCCTGCCGGAGCCGGAACTGCGTGCGAAGCCGCGATGAGCGGCAGCCGATCAGTACGGAAATTTCAATGCGGCGTTGGCGACTTCTTTCGGCCAGACAAGCACCCGTTTGCCGTTCTGGAGCTGGGCAAGGAAACTCAGCTGGTGCTTGTTGACGCCGTTTTCATCGTATTCGTAAGGTCCGAGGATGGTCGTGAATTTCCCCGAATGCAGCGTCGCCGCGATTTTTTCCCGATTCAGCGTTCCGGCCTGCTCCACGCCCTGCTGCAGGACCTGCGCACCGATGAATGCATACGCCGCATCGGTCGCCGGCGCCGTCTTGAACTTCGCCGAATACTCGTCATAGAACTTGCGCGCACCCGGGAACGGAAGATCCGGGTGCCAGAAACCGTTTTCCACTATGCCATCGGTAATGCCGCCGAGTTTCTGCACAAACGCCTCTTCATACATCGGCCCCATGGTGACCGCGTAGAACTTGGGCTTGAACCCGGTCTCGGCCATCTGCCGGGTCAGGTATACCACCGAGGGCATGATGTTGATCGCGAGGAATGCATCCGGCTTGGCTGCTTTGACCTTCAGCAGCAGGCTGGTGAAATCCTGCCCCCCCAGCGGATACTGCTCGTCAGCAACCACTTCGATGCCGGTGCCCTTCAGCCTGGCCAGGAAAGCGGTCCGCAGGCTTTGCGTGAACAGGAAGTTCTCATAGGCAATCGCCACGGTCTTGATCTGACCCTTCATCGTGACAAGATAGTCGGCCAGGCCGTTGTACATGTTCGATGCAAGCTGGGTCGTTTCGAAAATGTACTTGAACCCCCTCTGGAAAATCGCGTCCGCCGCGGCCGTGGCAAGCGGGACCGGATACTTGTGCTTTTCGGTCACCGCGGAAATCGCGAAATTGTGTCCGCTGCCCCAGGGGCTCAACAGCAGGTCCACCTGGTCCCTGGTAATCAGACGCTCGTAGTTTCTGATGGCGTTACTCGTGTCGCTGCTATCGTCGTAGTGAAGCAGCTTCACCGGCAGTTTCCTGCCCAGATCCTTGACCGCGATGCCTCCCTGTTTGTTCACCTCTTCAGCCCACAACTCATAGCCCCTGTGGACCTCCAGCGCCGAAGTGCTGAATCTTCCAGTCATGGAAATGCTGTACCCGATTACGATTTCCTTCTTGCCGCCAGCTTGCGCCACCGCAGTACCGGGCACCGTGCACACGGCCACGAGTACCGCAACCAGCCAAACCCGCACGCCCGCAAAAGCACTTAACATAGTTACCTCCTCCGAATGAATGTTGCCCGCCGCTAATTCATTGATCCACGTTCCACGTCCGCAGTCTGGCGGAATCCCCCGCAGCCAGGGCGTTCGGCGGATTATCCTCTCATCCCGGTTCAGAAGTACGGATGCCCGCCCGAGACCAAGGTCCCGATCACGTTTCCGGCGGTGACCGGCAGCAGCAGATGGGACGGATATTGGTCGGGCTGCCCGCCGCACCGCTACCGTTCACACCGGCGGCCGATGCTTACCCGTTGCACTGAGCGACGACGCCAGGCGCGCTTTGGGCGCCGGACCGTGCCCCGTTTCGATCAGGCATTCCCGCGATTCAGTTCGCCTTCACGCCGGCCTTCTTCGCCACCGCCGCCCAGCGCTTGATGTCGACGTCGATCGCCCGTGCGAACTGCGCGGGCTCCATCCATTCGATGTTCATGCCGACTTTCTCGAGCCGGTCGCGAACCGCGGGATCGTCGATCACCTTGCGCAGGCTTTCGCGGCTCTTTTCCACGACCTGCGCCGGAGTGCCCTTCGGCGCAAGCGCGCCGAACCAGGTCGACACCAGCACCGTCGGGTAGCCGAGCGCTCCGAACGTCTTGACCTCCGGCATGAGAGCGGAAGCGGCAGTACTCGCTACAGCGAGCACCTTGATTCTTCCGGAGCGCACATGCGGCAGGCCCTGCGGCACCGGGCCGAAAAACATGGACACTTCACCGGCGAGCAGCGCGTTCATGGCCGGGGCTGCGCCCTTGTAGGGCACGTGGGTCATGCTCACGCCGGTCTCGGTCTTGAACAGCTCGCCGCCGAAATGCGCCGGCGAACCGTAGCCGGCCGAGGAGAAGGTGAGCTTGCCCGGATCGGCCTTCGCCTTTGCGATCAGCTCCGCCACCGTCGAGACGCCGACTGAAGGGTGCACGAACAGCGCGTTGTCCGAACGGGTCAGGCCCGCGATCGGTGCAAAGTCGGCGCGCGGGTCGTAGCTCATGTCCCGGGTCACCGCCGGACGCATCGTGAGCGGGATCTCCACGGTGAGGAGCAGCGTGTACCCGTCCGGGGCGGCCTTGGCCACCGCCTCGGTGCCGATCCCTCCCGATGCGCCGGCCTTGTTCTCCACGATCACGGGCTGAGACCATTGTTCGCTCAACTTTTGCGAGACGATTCGCGCGAGCACGTCGAGCGGGCCCGCCGCGGGGAACGGCACCACCAGCTTCACCGGGTGCGAGGGGTAGGCTTCCGGCGCCTGAGCCGCGAAGGCGAAGACGGATAGGGCGCAGGCGGCAATGACGGAGAAAATACTTTTCATCACATCCTCCCTGATTGTCATCTAGCGACGTGCACCGATCATACCAGCCGGTCACGGAGATTTAGGTCCCACAGGCTCTGACCGGCCAGAAGCGCTACCCAGGCCCCGAAAATCCAGGGCTTAGCCCTCGGCGTCCCGTTTCAGAGCACTTCCTATTCAGTTTCCGCTACCGTCCGCCGCTGTTAGTGCCTGGCGCTGGCGATGAGCCGGAAGCGTTGACGCGAACCGAGACCCCGAACGCCTGCCCAGGCTGCGCCCCCCATTGCGTCACTTCAGTAAACGTATGGCCGGCGTAGCTGTACGTAGTCAGCCACCCTTGCTGCCGAGGTGGATTTTGTGTGCACCGCTGCTGCGTTGCGGCCGCCGCTTGTGGCTGCGTCCCGGAGTTCGCGATCTTGTCGCCGACTACAGCGCCTGCGACCGCTCCGCCAATCGTGGTCACCGTCTGCCCACGCCCCTTGCCCACCTGATGGCCGAGCAGTCCGCCTATTGCCGCTCCAGCCGCCATCCCCAGTACGCTACGCTCTGGTGCCTGCTGAGCCGGGGCCGGCACCGGTTCTGACGTACAGGTGGGCGGACTCGCCACCATATTGGGCGCAACCGAGACCACCACAGCCCGGTCCTCGAAGTCGGCGGCCATGGTGCTGCACGAAAACACGATCGCTGCGGCTATCACATTAGCTCTTGGAATTGATTTCATACAACCTCTTGTCGCGGTTCGATTCGAATGGGGTCAGACCCCCGTGAGTTGCATTGGAAGTGGCACTGGACGAAACCACAAACTGAAATTACGCACGGCATCCAGACTTACTCTAGACACAAGCACGTTATCGCCTTGCCTGGCAACCGTAACACGTTGATCAAAGTGGCGTCCCCAGGGGGATTCGAACCCCCGTACTCACCGTGAAAGGGTGATGTCCTAGGCCTCTAGACGATGGGGACGCAAGAACCATACGTGGAACAAATTATCGGGCGGCTGGTGGAGGTAAGCGGGATCGAACCGCTGACCTCTTGCATGCCATGCAAGCGCTCTCCCAGCTGAGCTATACCCCCACAACCGAGCGGCGAATTATAGCCGCGGGGGCTTATCCTTGTAAAGCCGAGCTGCACTAATTTCACGGCATATTTCAGCCACTTGGAAGCTCGATCCGGCACCTGGCGTTCATTGCGCGTACTGCCTTATCCGGCCGACGACGCGCTGCCTGCCGGCCAGCGCCAGAACCGCGGACAAGGCGGGCGTGTGAGCGACGCCGAACACCAGCACCCGCAGCGGTATCGCAAGCCTGGGCATTTTCAGGCCGCGCGCCTTCGCAACCACCTGCACTTCGGCGTTGATCGCGTCGGCCGACCAGTCGCCCAGTCCTTCGAGCCGCGTGGCGAGCTCCGCAAGCGCCGGTTTCACTTCAGGCGTGAGGTGCTCGGCCAGCAGTTGCGCCGACGGCTCCCGATTTCGGTAGAACATCATGGCCTCGTCGGCAAGCTGGGCGAGCGTCTCGGAGCGCTCCTTCAGCAGTGCCACGACGCGCTCCAGCGGCGGACCGCCCGCCAGCGTGCCGCCGTCGCGCTCGATGCGCGGCACGACGGCATGCGCAAGCCTGCCGTCGTCCGCAGCCTTGAGATACTGCTGGTTGAGCCATCGCAGCTTGTCCGGGTTGAACTGCGCCGGCGAGCGGCTGATGTGCCCCAGGTCGAACCAGTCGATGAATTTCTCCTTCGCAAACAGCTCCGCGTCGCCGTGCGACCAGCCCAGCCGCGCCAGGTAATTCAGCAGCGCCTCCGGCAGGAAGCCGTCATCCGCGTACTGCATCACGCTCACCGCCCCATGGCGCTTCGAAAGCCGTTCGCCGTCAGCGCCCAGGATCATCGGCGCGTGGGCGAAATGCGGCAGTTCGGCGCCGAGGGCGCGGAAAATGTTCACCTGGCGCGGCGTATTGTTGACATGATCGTCGCCGCGGATGACATGGGTGATTCTCATGTCCAGGTCGTCGACCACCACGCCGAAGTTGTAGGTCGGCACGCCGTCGGCGCGCAGGATGACCAGATCGTCGAGCTCGGCATTGGCGACGGTGATCGGTCCCTTCACCAGGTCGAGGAACGTCACCGCGCCTTCGAGCGGGTTGCGGAAACGCACGATCGGTCTTGCGCCGGGCGCAGGCGCGAGCCCGAGCGCTTTAGCGTTCTCGGGCCGCCAGCGGCCGTCGTAGCGCGGCTTCTCGCCCCGCGCCCGCTGCGCCTCTCGCATCGCATCCAGCTCCTCCTTCGAGCAGTAGCAGTGGTACGCGTTGCCTTCACGGATGAGCTGCTCGGCGACCTCGCGATAACGATCGAGGCGGTGCATCTGGTGGTACGGCCCCTCGTCCCAGTCCAGGCCGAGCCACCTCATTCCGTCCAGGATCGCCTGCACCGACGCGTCGGTCGAGCGGTCCAGATCGGTATCCTCGATGCGCAGGATGAATTTGCCGGCATGCTTTCTGGCGAACGCCCACGAAAACAGCGCCGTCCGGGCGCCGCCGACGTGCAGAAAACCGGTGGGACTGGGAGCGAAGCGGGTGCGTATCATCTGGGATTGCGCAGTGGGAAACGCGGATTTTACGCGATTGCCGCGTCCGGGTCGCTTCGCTCCATGCCCAGCGCGCCCCCGAGCGCCTCGGCGACCTCGCGGTTGGTGACGCGCCCGCGGCAGATGTTGAGCCCGTTGCGCAGGTGCCGGTCGCGCTGCAATGCGCTGCGCCAGCCCTGGTCGGCGAGCGCGAGCACGAAGGGCAGCGTGGCGTTGTTGAGCGCGTAGGTGGAGGTGCGAGGCACGGCGCCCGGCATGTTGGCGACGCAGTAATGCACGATGCCATCGACGACGTAGGTGGGCGCCGCATGCGTGGTCGGGCGCGAAGTCTCGAAACACCCGCCCTGGTCGATCGACACATCGACGAGCACCGCGCCCTCGCGCAGCGTTGCGAGCATCGCGCGCGTGACCAGCCGGGGTGCCAGCGCACCCGGTATGAGCGCCGCGCCGATCACGGCATCGGCGCCCCGCACGGCTTCCCCCACCGCCTCCGGCGTAAGCACCTTGGTTCGCACCCGCGCGCCCAGTCGGGCCACAAGCCGCCGGAGCTGCTCGAGCGACGGGTCGAGCACGGCCACCTCGGCGCCCATGCCCGCGGCAACCATCGCTGCATTGGAACCGACGATGCCCGCGCCGAGTACGGTCACGCTCGCCGGCGCAATGCCCGTCGCCCCCGACATCAGCACGCCCCTTCCCCCCTGCGGCCGCTCCAGGAAATGCGCGGCGACCTGCACCGACATGCGACCCGCCACCTCTGACATAGGCGCAAGCAGCGGCAGCCCGCCTTTCTCCGAGGTCACGGTCTCGTAGGCGATCGCGATGGCCCCGCTTGCGACCAGATCCTTCGCCTGTTCCGGATCGGGCGCCAGGTGCAGATACGCAAACAGCACCTGCCCGGCCCGCAGCTTCCTGCGTTCGGCCTGCTGCGGCTCCTTCACTTTCACGATGAGTTCGGCACGCGCGAAAACCTCTTCCGCCGTGTCCACCACCGCCGTGCCGGCCGAGCGGTACTCGCCGTCGGTCGCGGCGATGCCGGCACCGGCGTCCCGCTCGACGAGCACCGTATGCCCGCGAGCGGCCAGTTCGCGCACCGACTGCGGAGTCAGCCCGACCCGCGATTCGTGGTTCTTGATTTCCCTCGGCACGCCGACGAGCATCGCGCCCTCCACTGCACTTCGATCTTCTCGAACCTACGCGCAGCCGCCATCCGAGTCAATCGCGCCGCCGCGACATTGGGCCACCGCATCGTCAAGCCCGCTGCGATCGAACGCTGTGCAGCCGCCTGATGCGGCATAAAATGCGGTACCAGCCATCGACCTGCGCAACGCCGCCCATGAGCAAAACACGCCCCGAAGGTCTCGCCCGCGGCCTGACCGATTACGGCGACCACGCCTTTTCGCTGTACCTGCGCCGCTCCTTCGCGCTGTCGACGGGATTGTCCGCCGAGTTGCTTTCCAGGCCGGTGGTCGGTATCGCGACCTCGTCCTCCGGATTCAACAATTGCCATCGACATTTCCCGGAACTGCTCGACGCCGTCAAGCGCGGCGTCCTCGCCGCGGGCGGTCTGCCGCTCGAGTTCCCGACCATTTCGCTCGGTGAAGTGTTCCTCCACCCCACGAGCCTGAAGTACCGCAATCTGATGTCGATGGATGTCGAGGAGATGATCCGGGCGCAACCCATGGATGCCGTGGTGCTGATGGGCGGATGCGACAAGACCGTGCCTGCGCAGCTGATGGGTGCCGCATCCGCGGGCGTACCCGCCGTTCAGCTGGTCGGCGGCCCGATGATGACCGCTCGCCATCGGGGCGAACGGCTGGGCGCCTGCACCGACTGCCGGCGCTACTGGGCGCAATACCGGGCGAACAAAGTGAGCGCAGTCGAGATCAATGAAGTGGAGAGCCGGCTTGCGACGACCGCCGGCACCTGCGCGGTCATGGGCACCGCGAGCACCATGGCCTGTCTGGCCGAAGCGCTGGGCATGTCGCTGCCCGGCACCGCCGCGATTCCCGCCGTGCACGCAGACCGTCTGCGCGCGGCCGAGGCCACCGGCCGGGCTGCCGTGCGGCTCATGGCAAGCGGGATCGCGCCGCGCCAGGTCATGACGCCGTCCGCGATCGAGAACGCGCTGCGGGTCCTGCTCGCGATCGGCGGCTCCACCAACGCCATCATCCACCTTGCGGCCATAGCCGGCCGGATCGGAACCGAGGTGTCGCTCACCCGGTTGAACGAGTTGTCCGACACGACGCCGGTGCTGGTCAATCTCAAACCGAGCGGCGAGCACTATATGGAGGACTTTTACGCCGCAGGCGGGATGTCCGCGGTGCTGCGCGAGCTCCGGCCCCTGCTGAACCTGGACTGCGTCTCGGTGACCGGCGAGGCGCTGGCGGCGCGGCTGGACGCCGAACAGGCACTTTACGTCGATCGCGCGGTGATCCGGCCGGCACACGATCCGGTCGCGCCGGTGGGAGGCCTGGTCGCGCTGTTCGGCTCGCTCGCCCCGCGGGGCGCAATCCTGAAGCGCTCGGCAGCGGACCAGTCCCTGTTCGAATCCGAAGGACGCGCGGTGGTGTTCGAATCGCTGCAGGATCTCGCCCTGCGCATCGACCGCGACGACCTGGAGGTGTCCCCCGGCGATTTCCTGGTACTGAAGCATGCGGGGCCGACCAGCGAAAGCGGCATGCCCGAAGCGGGATACCTTCCGATTCCAGGCAAGCTCGCGCGTTCGGGAGTGAAGGACATGGTGCGCATCTCGGACGCGCGCATGAGCGGCACGGCGTTCGGCACCGTCGTGCTGCACGTCACGCCCGAAGCCGCTGCCGGCGGACCTCTGGCCCTGGTCAAGAGCGGCGACCGGATCGCAATCAGCGTTTCGAAGCGGCGGATCGATCTGCTGGTGGACGAGCGTGAACTCGCGCGCCGGCGCCAGGCGCCGGGATCTCAGGCGTACCGCCCGGCGCGCGGCTATGCGAGGCTTTACGCCGAACACGTGCTCCAGGCAGACCAGGGCTGCGATTTCGATTTCCTGCAGGGATCGTGAGCGTGGGGCCAGCCGGGTGATGCAGTTGAAGGCGGTTCGCTGGCCCGGTTGCTTCTACGCCATCGTGTTCGCATTGTTCCTGGGCCTGAGCCTGCGTCAGCTCATCGACCACGACGTCTGGTTTCAATTGGTCGCGGGACGGGAAACCTTCGAACGGATGGCTGTTCCCAAAGCGGAGTTCTACATCTATTCCGCGCTGGGAGAGCCGTCGATCTTCGTCGGCTGGCTCTGGGGCCTGTTGCTCTATCTCGCCTGGCTCTGCGGCGGATATTCCGCGGTGTCGGTGTTCGGGGCGCTGGTCTGGGCCGCGGTATTCACGATCGCGGCAAAAGCGATTCTCGCAGGCAACGGGCACGAGCTGCCGGATGGCGACGCCTTGTACCGGAAAACGCAGGCTGCGGCCGTGCTGATCGCGACCAGCGTTGCTTACCAGTACCTGGCCGGACGGGCTGTCTTCAGGGCCGAAGCGTCGCTGTATCTCGCCTGGGTTCTCGCCGTTTGTCTGTCCGCGGGCATAGCCGACGACAGGCAGCGCCGGCGCCGGTTCCTGATCGCCGTGCCGCTGTTGTCCTGGATGCTGGGCTGGCTGCATACGACATCCATCTTCATGCTGCTCCTGCTGTTCGCGCATTTGCTGCAGGCCTGCGTCGATGCGGGCAAGGCTCCCGGTGCGGGCGGATTGCGAAGATTCGTCAAGACGGACTTGCGGGCATGGCTGGCCGCAATGCTCGCCGCTGCCGTGTTGCCGTGCCTGAATCCCAACGGGGTCGAACAGGCATTGCCGTTGATCACCGCACTGGCGCAGACCCTCTACAGCGTCGTGTACGGCCAGCACGGAACCATCGCCGGACCCGTCGTGCACGTCAACCTTGAATACCGAAGGCTCGTCGACGTTCCCTCCGTTTGGCCGGTCGCGGTCTTGTTTCTCGCTGCGTCGCTTGTCGTCGTTTGGCAGGACAGGTCTCGCCGGGTTGTGAATGCGCTGCTGCTGACGGTCGGAATGCTGCTTTCCCTATTCCATATCCGGGCCCTCGCCGTCTGGGCGATCTTCCTGATGATTCCCCTCGGCATCGCGATATCACCCTTTATGCAAAAGGCCGCGGCCGCGCTGGATTCCAGCCGAAGGGGGGCGCTCCTGGGCGGACTGATCGCCATGTGCTGCTTCTGGAATATCGGCACCGTGTTCAACAAGGTGGGCATACGCTGGGGAGCCGGGTACCGGCCTTCCCCGATGGAGCAGCAATTGCTGCAGACGCTCAAGGCTCGCGTGCCCGGTGGCGGCAACATATTCAATTGGCATCCCCTGGGCGCCTATCTGAGATGGAACCTCGGATCCGGTTATTTCGTCGCCATGGACGGCCATCTTGCCAACGACGCCTCGGCTGCATGGAAGGCGTACTTTGACATTGAAGACCGCGAGGATCGCGGGCTGTCGCTGATCGACCAGTGGAAAATTCAGGCGGTGTACCACCCGGTTGTCGTCCCCGGATATGGCGACATACACTGGCTCGGCCGTGCGCTGGCGTACAACGCAAACTGGCGGCTGGCGGACATGGACCAGACCGGTGTCTTGTTCGTGCGCACGGGCGAAGGCGATGTCGACGGACGCACTCGGGAACTCCTGAAGCTGGAATACTGGCGCAGAGTGATTGCCGAAGCCAAGTTCGTCGAAATGGTTTCAGGACAGCCCGACCGCAGGGATCGCGCAAGAAGATCCGCCGACTACGCCCAAGAGAAGATAGGCGAGATCCAGGCCCTGTTGAAGCAGTAGGCCCAGAGCGTCGAACGGCATCGGAGGCAAGCGCGTGACCCGCCTGCACCCGCCCGCCAGAACCGGTCTGGACGCATCAGGCCCGGGAGGGTAAAATTCACACCCCGTCCCTCTACGGGCGCGTAGTTCAGCGGTATGAACGTCCGCCTCACACGCGGAAGGTCGCTGGTTCGATCCCAGCCGCGCCCACCAACGCCCCAGTGGCACGCTCCCGCCGGCCTAGGCAGGCTCGAACCTACGACCCGGTCTGGCCGATCACCTGCAAAGTGTGGCGGGCGATCATCAACTCCTCGTTGGTCGGAATCACCCAGGCCGACACGGGGCTGCCCTCGCGGCTGATGCGCGGGCCATCGCGCGCGTTGGCGGCAGGGTCGAATTCCAGCCCCAGCCAGGCAAGCCCCCTGCAGATCCGCTCGCGCACCGGCGCAGCATGTTCGCCGATCCCCGCGGTGAAGACCAGCGCATCCAGCCCATCCAGCGCGGCTACCAGGCCACCGGCCTGTGTGACCGCGCGGTACACGTACAGATCCACGGCCTCAGCGGCCCGGGGCTCGGTGCTCGCAAGCAGTACACGCATGTCGTGGCTGATTCCGGATACCCCCAGCAGACCGCAGCGGTGGTAAAGCAGGTCGCTCACCGCGGCAGCATCCATTCTCATTTCCTGCAATAGGTACAGCAATACGCCCGGATCAAGCGACCCCGGGCGGGTCCCCATTACCAGGCCTTCGACCGCCGTGAATCCCATGCTGGTAGCGATGCTGCGCCGCTCGCGCATCGCGCACAGGCTCGAACCGTTTCCCAGGTGCGCGACAAGCACCCTCCCCTGGGCACCGTCGGCAAGATAGTCCGGGAGCACGCTCGCGATGTATTCGTAGGACAGCCCGTGGAAGCCGTAGCGCCTGAGGCCGCGCTCCTCCAATTCCCGCGGCAGCGCGTACAAGGTCGCCAGTCGCGGCTGCGTGGTATGGAACGCGGTGTCGAAGCAGGCGATCTGGGGAAGTCCGGGCGCGCCGTCGAGCAGCGCACGGATCGCCGCCAGATTGTGCGGCTGATGCAGCGGCGCGAGCGGAATGAACGTCTCGAGCACGGCCAGCACGTCGCGGTCGACCAAAACCGGCTCCCGAAATTTCGCGCCGCCGTGGACGACCCGATGCCCGGCGGCGAGTATCCCTGCCCCTCCCGCACGTTGCGAGAGCATGTCGATCAGAAACGACAGCGCCTCGGCGCGCGTACGTCCGGGGCCCGGAAAAGACTTCAGCTTGCGCTCGCTTGTTTCACCCGAAGCCTCGCGCAGCGACAGCTGCGGCAGATACTCGATGTTGTCGATCTGGCCCGAGAAGAGCTGCTTCGCATCTGCGCCTGCCGCGCGATACAGCGCGAACTTGACGCTCGAAGAACCGGAATTCAAGACGAGAACCGCGGAGCTCACTTATGTTCCCTGGCTCCTTTGCGCTCGATCTGACCTCGAGGCCGAGGAAGCGCACGAATTGGAGCATATTGTGGTTGCCGTTTGATACCGCGCCCGGCGGCATGTTTCATCGCTGCCCGCATGAGATGCGTGGCGATTCCGTGCGCATGCCATGCATCGGCGAGGACTATCGCCAACTCGCAACTCTCGTTGTCCGAGTTCATCGCATTCTTGAGGGCTCGATTCAAAGAACGGAAAGAATCCCGAACGGGTTCTGCAGCACCGCTATCGTGGTGATGAACAGGAACACGAGCATGCCCAGCAGCCATGCCAGGAACTTGGTCGCCAGGGCCCGCGCTCCGCGGAACAGGAATAGCGCCAGCAATCCGTAGACGGCGATCAGCGCGAGCTTCACTGCCAGCCAGTTGCCAGGCCAGCCTGCCGGCAACATTGCCAGCATGGCAACTCCCGAGAGCACCAGGACCGCGTCCACGGCGTGCGGCAGCACGCGGACCCACTTCTCCTGCGAGTCGGGGTAGGACTGCATCGCCCACAGCCCGCGCACAAAGAAGAGCGCGAAGGCCGCCGCGACGCTGACGATGTGCAAATACTTGAAGAAAAGGAGATTCATCAGGTTTGACGCGCCACAGCGGGCGCCTAAACCGCGTGGGTGCCGCAATCATACCCCAAGCCGCACAAGCCGGAACCAAACAGGTTGCTTCGATTTGCCGGGGATGATCTCCGGATTTCGGGAAGTTGCGACGTTGCGCCTTCCCAAAGACTCCACGAGATAACCGGGTTCAGATCACTTTCGAGTACCGCGCACGCTGCTCGGCGTTGCGCAGGTATTGATCGAACACCATGCAGATCGCGCGCACCATCAGGCGTCCCCGCGGCGTAACCGTGATCCACTCGTCTTCGATTTCGACCAGGCCAAGACCCCGGTATTCCTCGAGTTGGCGCAGTTCGGTCGCGAAATAGCTGCGGAAGTCGATCAGGTGGGCTATTTCGATGGCGCGGAACGACAGCGCGAAGTGGCACATGATCGCCTGGATCACCGCGCGCCGCACCAGGTCGTCCGAATTCAACTGCAGTCCCCTCATGACCGGGAGCACGCCGTGGTCCAGGGAGTCGTAGTACTCGTCGAGCGTGCGGAAATTCTGGATGTAGGCCGGGCCCACGCTGCCGATCGCCGAAATTCCCAGTCCGATCAGATCGCACTCGGCACGCGTCGAGTAACCCTGGAAGTTGCGGTGCAGGTGGCCGCGACGCTGCGCCACGGCGAGTTCGTCTTCCGGTTTGGCAAAGTGGTCCATACCGATATAGACATAGCCCGCTTCGGTGAGGGTACGGATGCCCATGGTGAACAGCTCTATCCTGCCCTCCGCATTCGGCAGTTCGGCCTCGTTGATGCGCCGCTGTGGCTTGAACACCGTCGGCAGATGGGCATAGTTGTACAGCGCGATGCGTTCGGGGCTGATAGCGAGAACCTTTTCCAAGGTCCTGGCGAAGCGCTCGGCGTTCTGTTTCGGCAAGCCGTATATCAGGTCCAGGTTCACCGATTGGAAGCCGTTGACGCGCGCGGCCGAGATTACGGCGCGGGTCTGATCCTCGCTCTGGATGCGGTTGACCGCCCGCTGCACTTCGGCATCGAAGTCCTGGACCCCGACGCTGATGCGGTTGAAGCCCAGCGAGCCGAGCAACGCAATCGTCTCCCGGTTGGCCGAGCGCGGATCCACCTCGATGGAGTACTCGCCGTCCGGCGCCAGGCTGAAATGATCGCGGATGATCTGCATCAGTTCCGCTAGTTCCGCCTGATTGAGGAAGGTCGGCGATCCCCCGCCCCAGTGCAACTGCGTCACCAACTCGCCCCGGCCCAGCAGGTCGCTGACCAGCTCAATCTCCTTTCTCAAATAACGCAGGTACTTGGCGGAGCGGCCGTGGTCCCTGGTGATGATCTTATTGCACCCGCAGTAGTAGCAAATGGTGTCGCAAAACGGCAGGTGGATGTATAATGACAGCGGTCTGCGGAACCCACCTATCACCCGCTTCTCCAAGGAGACGCGGTACTGGTCCGGACCGAACGCTTCCACCAGCCGATCCGCGGTTGGGTACGACGTGTAGCGCGGACCTGGGCGATCGAAATTCCGCAGCAGATCGGGGTCGACTACCAGTATGTCCTGCACTTCAGACATGGTTGTATCCGGAGCTCATAGCGCCGTAGTCTCTCGTCAGGCGACGGCCTTTGCATTGACGTGGATCAATCGGGCCGCAGCAGCATAACCCTTTGACTATGAAGGCTACCGTCGTCCCCATCAACGTCGTCCAGCTCAAGTCGGTCTGCTCCAGCTGCAGCCTGCGGGAGTTGTGCCTGCCGATGGGCTTGTCGCCCAAGGAGGTCGAGCGGCTGGACCAGCTCATCTATGCGCGGCGCAAAGTCAAGCGGGGAGAAGGCCTGTACCGCGCCGGTGACGCCTTCAGCGCCATCTACGCCGTGCGGACGGGCTTTTTCAAGAGCAATGTCATCCTCGAAGACGGCCGGGACCAGGTCACCGGGTTCCACATGCCGGGAGAAATCATCGGCATGGACGGAATCGGGACCGACCACCACTCCTGCAATGCCATCGCCCTCGAGGACAGCGACGTCTGCGTCATCCCGTTCTCGCGGCTCGAGGAGATATCCAACGAGGTGCGCGGGCTCCAGCGCCAGTTCCACAAGGTCATGAGCCGCGAAATCGTGCGCGACCAGGGCGTCATGATGCTTCTGGGCAGCATGCGCGCCGAGGAGCGGCTGGCTGCATTCCTGCTGAACCTTTCGCAGCGCTTCGTAATCCGAGGCTATTCGCCTTCCGAATTTCACCTGCGCATGACTCGCGAGGAGATCGGCAGCTTCCTCGGACTCAAGCTGGAGACCGTCAGCCGCCTGTTCTCGAAATTCCAGGAAGAAAGCCTGATCGGAGTGCAGCAGAAGCACATCCGCATCCTGGACACCGCCGGACTGAAGAAAATCCTCGGCCAGGGCGGCTGAGCCCGCGGGCTCCTCAGCGGTAGACGAGCACCGGAAGCTTCGAGTGCGTCAGCACCTTGTGCGTGACGCTTCCCATGAGAATCCCCGCGAGTCCGCGGCGCCCGTGCGACGCCATGAAGATGGAATCGCATTTCTGCTTCTTGGCCGTTTCAACGATGCCTTCGTAGGGCGTTTCAGCGATCGTCATCACACCGGAAAACTTCACCCCTGCGGCGCCGGCGGTCTTGGCCATCCTGTCTATGTGTTTCTGCCCCACTTCGCGGGCTTGCTGCTCGAAGGCCTTGATGGTCCTGCTGTCGATCATATAGCCCTCGCCGTAGACCCGCGGCCGAATCGCCTCGACGGCGTAATAGCCGGTCACTTTCGCGCCCAGTTGTTTCGCGAGTTCGATGCCCGCCTTGACCGCTTTATTGGCGATGGGCGAGCCGTCGGTCGGAATCAGTATGTTCTTGAACATGTCGGCCTCCGCAATGAACTACCGCATTGTCCTGCTGCCTGCACAATGAATCGGCCCATTATCCTACGATTTGCTTGCTCGTTCATCCCGGGTCGGACGGCGGCCGATCCGCATCGGCGAGCGGGCACGGATCGACCTCCTCGGCGGGCCGCTGCAAATACAAGGTGAGCGCGTCCCGCAATGCGCGCACTGCAGTACACCTAGCCGCGTGCCAGCGCCCTCAGCACGTCCGGATCACGGATCAGGATGACTTCGCCGCGCCCCGTGACCATCCCTTCTGCATCGAAACGCGACAGGGTTCGGCTCAGCGTCTCGCGCGCCATCCCCAGAAACGACGCCAGGTCGGTGTGCGACATGGTCAGCCGGATCTCCCGGTCAGACAGGCCCCGCAGCGCCACGCGCCGCGACATCTCCAGCAGAAATACCGCAACGCGCTGGTCGGTCCGTTTCGTTTCAATGACACGAATCAGCTCTTCGGCGCTGTGGACCTGAGCGCTCATGTTCCTCAGCATTTCGAGCCGCGCCGCAGGGACGTCGGAAAGAAGCTGCTGAAGGAAATCCGTTGGAAGCTCGCACACCGAGGTCGTCTCAAGCGCCTCCACCACGCAGGCACGGCTGTCGCGGTGAATACCATTGAGATCGAGCAGTTCACCGGCAAACCAAAAACCAGTGACCTGTGCATCCCCCTCCTCGCTGCACAGATAGCTCTTGACCGAGCCGCTGCGGATTGAACAGACGTAGCTGAAAGGCTGTCCGGCGTGAAACAGGATCTCGCCGCGCCGAAAGACGCGCCTTTGCTTGCTGATCCGGTCGAATACGCTCGGATCGGTACGCGCGAAGGCCCGCAATGCACAGGTACCGTGCGCCGCGCAATCGTCCCCGGTCTCAGGCCGGCATGTCGCCACCTCGCACTGGATATCCACAGTGTTCACGTTTGCGCGTCCTTAACCTGGCGGCGGCCTGGTGACCGCACTGTGCTCATGGTAACAGCAGAACCGGCGAAACGGGATCAATCCCGCTTCATGGGGACCATCGTCGTCGCCGGCAACCTCGGTCCCGGCCCGTCAAGATCGTCAAACTGCCCGCCGAGGCCGGCGGCAGTCAAGCTTCCACATAAGGCAAAAAGCCCCGGCCAAGGCCGGGGCTTTTCACATTGGGGAGTCTGGCACTGACCTACTTTCGCGCGGTATACCCCGCACTATCATCGGCGCAGCTCCGTTTCACGGTCCTGTTCGGGATGGGAAGGAGTGGTTCCAGAGCGCTATGGGTACCAGACTTAACTTGTCGCTACGCCGTACTGCGGCGCAGCCAATTCGAAAGAAGTAATTTGGTTGTGATCGCAGCGCGATCCCATGATTCAAGGTTATAGGGTCAAGCCGCACGGGCAATTAGTACCGGTTAGCTTAACGCATTACTGCGCTTCCACACCCGGCCTATCAACGTGGTGGTCTTCCACGACCCTTTAGGAGACTTACGTCCCGGGAAGTCTCATCTTAAGGCGAGTTTCCCGCTTAGATGCTTTCAGCGGTTATCTCTTCCGCACATAGCTACCCGGCGATGC
>Ga0154717_1100_pt1 | contig 40315 bp, 46 predicted proteins | sample Rifle2008BG16ft_FD_105725 | JGI IMG/M metagenome (GOLD analysis project Ga0154717, IMG submission 105725) | Betaproteobacteria bacterium RBG_16_64_18
ACGGCTGTGGATCTTCGACGAGATCCACAAGTACCGCCGCTGGCGCAATTACCTGAAGGGGCTCTACGACGGCCGGCCGCGCGGCCAGAAGATTCTCGTCACCGGCAGCGGGCGGCTCGACCTGTACCGCTTCGGCGGCGATTCGCTGCAGGGACGCTATCATCTGCTGCGCCTGCATCCGTTCTCGGCGGCCGAACTGGGCATGTCGCGCCCAGCGCAACTGCTCGACCTGCTGCGGCTGGGCGGCTTCCCCGAGCCTTTTCTCGGCGGCAGCGAGACGCAGGCGCGTCGCTGGTCGCGCGAGTACCGTACGCTGCTCGTGCGCGAGGATATCGTTGCGCTCGAGCGCATCCTGGATCTCGGGCACCTGGAGCTGCTCATGCTTCGCCTGCCCGAGCTGGTCGGCTCGCCGCTCTCGGTCAACGCGCTGCGCGAGGACTTGCAGGTGAGCCACAAGGCGGTGGCCAACTGGATAGGCGCGCTGGAGCGCCTGTACGCCGTATTCCGGCTCTCGCCGTTCGGCTCACCGCGTATCCGCGCGGTGAGAAAGGAGCAGAAGCACTATCACCTCGACTGGACCGTGGTGCCCGGCGATGCCGCGCGCTTCGAAAACCTGGTCGCCTGCCACCTGCTCAAGTGGGTGCACTTCGAGCAGGACACTCAGGGCCGCGATCTCGAGCTGCGCTACTTTCGCGATATCGACGGCCGCGAGGTCGATTTTGTCGTCGTAGAGGGGCGGCGCCCCGTGCTGCTGGTGGAGTGCAAGTGGTCCGATGTCGAACCGGACCGCGGCCTGCGCTACTTCAAGGCGCGTTTTCCGGAAGCGGACGCCTGGCAGTTGTCCGCTGTGGGCACGAAGGACTACCGGACCCCCGAGGGCATTCGTGTCGCACCCGCCCTGCGGCTGCTCGCAACGCTGGTCTGAAGGGCGTCCCGCCGCGAAGGTCGGGCAGGCCGACGCCCTTTTGCTACGCCGCTTTGGCGAACGCGTCCACTACCTGCTTTTCGTACGCGACCACCTTCTGCGCGCTGGGGCGCAGATTCATGCGCTCGAAATGGGCCATGCAGTTCTTGAACGCCGAGACGTCGAGCTTGAAAAGGATCGCGCGCCGGAAACACCAGAAGAAGTACGCGTCGACGGCGGTGAAATGGTCGAAGAACCACTCGCGGCCGGCCAGCATCTTGTCGGCGAGGGCGAAATCCTCGAACAGCAGCTTGTTGGCAAGCTGCTTCACGCTTTCCTCCGCGCCGGGAAGGTCGCAGTAACTCGACGGCTTGGCGTTCGGCGTCAGGTGGGGGTGGATTCCGGAGGCGCACCAGGCCATGAGCGAGATGGCCTTGATTTCCGCCTTCGGGTCGGCCGGCAGGAGTCTCGCCTTGGGGAACTGGCGCGCAATCCAGATCTGAATGGCGACGTTCTCCGTCAGCGGGTCACCATCGATCACCAGAACCGGGACCTTGTGTTTGGGATTGAGAGCGAGGAATTCGGGGGTCTGGTTCTGGTTCGTCTGCGTGTTGACGTTCTGAACATCGAAATCGGCGCCGGCCTCGGTGAGCGTCACGTAGGGCACGAGCGCGCAGGTCCGGGGGGCGTAGTAGAGCGTCAACTTCATGGGGCACGACTCCTGATTATTGGGGCGGGCTACATGATAGGGGATCGGCAGGATCAGAGCCAGAAAAAGTGAGCGGGGCCTGCACTGTTGTGTTGCAATACAATGCGCCGGCCTCGCTAGGGCACCGCTTTCATGCGTTTCCCTGCGAACGGCTTGACATTCATCACATCCGATCGTTCCGCAGGCGATTAGCTTGTCCGGCTTCGGCGTCGCCGCCGTCGCAACCGAGTATTGAATGTCACCAGGCCCTGGCGTCATCCCGCCCGATCTCGTTTTCTGGCTGTCTCTCGCGCTGAAGCTTGCGCTGACCGCGGGCATCGTCGTTTCCGCATCGGTGGTGGTGGAGCGCGCCGGACCGCTCATCGGCGCGCTCGTCGTGACCCTGCCTGTCACCGTGTGGCCGGCCTACGTATTCCTTTCCCTGGACCACGACGCGGCTTACGTTGCCGCAAGCGCGCAGAGCGGGCTCGCCGTCAACGCCGTCAGCGCCGTGTTCATGCTCGGGTACGTGGTTCTGGCGCAAAGGCGGGGCCTGCTGGCGAGTCTGGTCGCGGCCGCTGCGTGCTGGGTCGGGCTCGCATTTCTCGTGCGCTCCGTCGCCTGGTCGGCGGGCGCCGCAGGCCTGCTCAATCTGGTCGCCTACGCCGCCTGCATCGCGCTCAGCCGCCGCTTTCGCGATGCACCCGTACCGCGCATGCGGCGGCAGTGGTACGAACTGCCGCTGCGCACGGCGCTCGTGTGCGTGCTGATGGGCGCGGTGCTGGGATTGAGCCACTGGGCCGGCCCGTCCGCGGTCGGCATGGTCGCCGTGTATCCGATTTCCACCACCTGCACCATGCTGATCGTGCATACGCGCATAGGCGGGCACGCGAGCGCGGCGGTGATCGCGAACGGACTCTGGGGAATGCTGGGCATCGGCCTGGGCCTGCTCGCGCTGTCACAGACGATTCTGCCTCTGGGGGCGCCTGCGGCGCTGGCACTGGCGCTCGCGCTGCCGGTCGGCTGGAACCTGTCGGTGTGGTACGCGCGCCGGTACCGGGCGATCGCCTAGAGGCCGAATGCCCGCTGCCACTGCTAGATCAGGCCTGTTAGAGTCCTGTTCCGGACCATGAACACAGACCGCCAGTGCTCGCACAATCCCTGATACGCGGAGTCATTTCGCTGTTTCACCCGCGCATGTTCGCGCTCATGCTCTGGCCGGTGGCGGTGGCGCTCGCGCTGTGGATCGCGCTTGCGCTCGCGTTCTGGAGCCGGGCTGTCGCGGCGGTGGACGCGATGCTGCGCGGCACGCCGGTGGTGGAGTGGATGTTCGCCGTGGCGCCGCTGGCGGCGATCGGGGCGCAGCTCGGCTGGATTCTGCTCGCGCTGCTATTCGTGCCGCTGGTCGTCATCACCGCGACGCTGATCATCGGCGTGTTCGCGATGCCGGTGATGGTCAACCACGTCGCCGAAAGGGATTATCCGCGGCTCGCGCGCCGGCAGGGCGGCGGCGCGGCGGGCAGCGCGTGGAACGGGCTGGTTGCCTCTCTCTGGTTTGCCGCGGCCGTGGCCGTGTCGCTGCCGCTGTGGCTGGCGCCGCCGCTGTGGCCGGCGCTACCGGCGCTGCTGCTCGGCTATCTCAACTACCGCATGTTTCCCTACGATGCGCTCGCCGAGCACGCGAGCGGTAACGAGCTTACGCAGATCCTGCGCCAGGATCGCGCGCCGCTGTTTGTACTGGGGTTGATCGTGGCGCTCGCGGGCCACGTGCCGCTGCTGGGATTCTTCGCGCCGCTGTACGGCGGCCTGGCGTTCATTCACTACGGCCTGGCGCGGCTGGAGGGGCTGCGCGCGGCGCCGATCGAAGGCGTGGCCCGGCGGGTCGAAGAGTGATGCGGAGCCGCGGCGGGCAGGCCGCGGCGGGCGTCCCCTGATCAGCGAGGCGGCGGTGGCGGCGGCGAGCCCGGCGGTGGAGGCGGCGGCACGGCGGAGGCAGGCTGCGACTCATACGTGGGGGCCGCGAACCGGCCGCTGACCGGAATCCGGTGGCCCTTGGCGTACATGCACTGCTGGTAGCCGATGTCGTAGCGGCGCTGCATTTCGTAGGCCGACGTGTTGCCTGCGCCCGAGCCGGCCAGCGTGCCGGCGATCAGGCCCATGCCTGCGCCCGCGCCCGCGCCGTCCCGACCGCCCATTGCGGCGCCGGCGACCGCGCCGATCGCCGTGCCCAGCGCGGCGCTCCTGACCGTGCTGTCGGTTGCGGCCTGCTCCTGGCCGCCGGCCTGCACGCTGGCGTACTGCCTGCATTGCATGTCGTCGGCGCGGAACTGGTCGAAACTCCTGCCGGTGCCGGGCAGCACCAGTGCGCTCGGCCCGCTGGGCGGGTAGGTGGCGCAGGCGCCGAGGACGAGCAGCGCCGGCAGAACGGACAGTCGTGTGATTCGGAGCATGGTCTTGGTTCCTGTGGTCAACGGTTCATCCGGGTGGCGGCTGCGGCGAGACGCGCTGCCAGCCGCCGGGGCATTCTTTGACATAGGGGTAATACGCCCGGGCGTCGTTGCAGTAGTACCAGTATCCCGGTTGGGGCGCGGCCGGTGCCGCACTCGTCTGGCCTTGTTCGATATAGGTCGGCGGTGAGACCGGCACCGTGACCACCGGCGGGTAGTAGGGCGAATAGTACGGCGCGGGGTAGTAACGGTGCGGTCCCCAGTAGCCGCTGGACAGCACGAGCGGGACGCCCAGATAGAAGCCGATCCTCGCGCCTCCGCCGTGGTGGCGGGCGTAGCCGTGCGCGACCACGGGGGCGCCGCGATGGACTCCGGCCCGCGGATAGCCCCGCGGGCCGTCGGCAAGCGCCGACGTGCTGGCGAGCATCCCGGTCGCGAAAACCACCATTGCCAGACCTGCTTTGGATGGGCCGTTCATGATTACCCCTCGTTCGATGGATTGATTGGACGGCGTTCTCATGCTTCAAGCCTAGCAAAGCCTGCGCGGGAATGCGGTAATAAAGTGTTCCGAAATGTAACCCGGGTGCTTGCGTGCGTCGCCATGCATGATTCCGTCCGCCGCGATGGCCGCATGCAGCGGCCTGCCGACCGCGCCACCGACCCCCCCGGGTTGCCGTTGAGCGATAATGCGCCCATGAGCGGACAGTTTTTCAACCTGTACCGGCACAATTTCGTTCGCGTTGCGGTCGCGACGCCGCAGGTGCGCGTGGCGGACCCCGCGTTCAATGCGCGCCAGACCGTCGCACTGCTTGGCGAGGCCGACAAGCGCAGCGCGGTGCTCGCGGTGTTTCCCGAACTGGGGCTCACGGCCTACTCCTGCGAGGACCTGTTCCACCAGCAGGCGCTGCTCGACGCTGCGGTCGCAGCGCTGGCAGAAGTCGCGCGCGCCTCGGCCGGTCTGGCTCTGGTCGCCGTGGTGGGTCTGCCGATGCGCGTCGACGGTCTGCTGTACAACTGCGCCGCGGTGCTGCACCGCGGGCGCATCCTCGGCGTGGTGCCCAAGAGTTATCCGCCGAACTATCGCGAGTTCTACGAGTTGCGCCACTTCGCTCCGGCGAGTTACGCCGGCGTGCGCGAAATCGATCTCGCCGGCCAGCGCGGCGTGCCCTTCGGCGCGCGCCTGCTCTTTGAAGCCGAGGACCAGCCGGGGTTCGTGCTCGCCGCCGAGATCTGCGAAGACCTGTGGACGCCGATCCCGCCCTCGTCGTACGCGGCGCTGGCGGGCGCGACCGTGCTCGTGAATCTGTCGGCCTCGAACATCACCACCGGCAAGGACGAGTACCGCTCGCAGCTCGTGGCCAACCAGTCCGGCCGCTGCCTCGCGGCGTACGTGTATTGCGCGGCAGGCTACGGCGAGTCGACGACCGACCTCGCCTGGGACGGACACGGCATGATCTACGAGAATGGTTCCCGCCTTGCCGAGACGGCGCGCTTCGCCTACGGTGCGCAGCTTGCGTGCGCCGACATCGATCTGGACCGCCTTGCGCAGGACCGCCTGCGGCAGACGAGCTTTGCGCAGTCCGTGCAGCGGCACGCGGAGGAAATCGCGAATTATCGCCGCGTCCGCTTTGCGCTCGCGCCTCCGGTCTCCGAGGTGCTGCTGCTCGATCGATCGCTGGAGCGCTTTCCCTACGTGCCGACCGATCCGGCCACGCGCGATGCGCGTTGCCGCGAAGTCTACGAGATCCAGGTGCAGGGACTGGTGAAGCGGCTGCGCTCGGTCGGCATCGAGCGCGTGGTGATCGGCGTCTCGGGGGGACTGGATTCGACACAGGCGTTGATCGTCTGCGCGCGGGCGATGGACGTCATGGGCGCACCGCGCACGAACATCCTCGGCTATACGATGCCGGGATTCGCCACCAGCGAACGCACCTTGTCGCAGGCGCGGCGCCTGATGGATGCGCTCGGGTGCAGCGCGGCCGAGATCGACATCCGCCCCGCATGCATGCAGATGCTGAAGGATATCGGCCATCCGTACGCCGCGGGCAAGCCGGTTCATGACGTCACTTTCGAGAACGTGCAGGCGGGCGAGCGTACCAGCCACCTGTTCCGCCTCGCCAACCTGCACAACGCGCTGGTGGTGGGCACAGGCGACCTCTCGGAACTGGCGCTGGGCTGGTGCACCTACGGGGTCGGCGACCAGATGTCGCACTACGCGGTGAATGCGAGCGTGCCCAAGACACTGATCCAGTACCTGATCCGCTACGAGGCGGGAACGCGCGATCTCGGGGAGGCCGCGGGTGCCGTGCTCGCACAGGTGGTCGACACCGAGATCAGCCCGGAACTCGTTCCCGGCCAGGGCGGCGGGGAGCCTGCGCAGCGCACGGAAGGCGTCGTCGGACCCTACGAGCTGCAGGACTTCAATCTGTACTACACGCTGCGTTTCGGCCTCGACCCGGCCAAGGTGGCATTCATGGCGTATTGCGCCTGGCGCGACCGCGCGCGCGGCAGCTGGCCGGACGTGCCCGAGGCCGGGCGCCGGCACTACTCGATCGGCGAGATCAAGCGCTGGCTCGGCGTATTTCTGACGCGCTTCTTCCAGACCAGCCAGTACAAGCGCAGCGCGATTCCCAACTCGCCGAAAGTCGGCTCCGGCGGATCGCTGTCGCCGCGCGGGGACTGGCGCGCGCCGAGCGACAGCGTAGCGACCGCGTGGCTCGCGCGCCTGGAGGAGATTCCGGAGAGTGCGCCGCGCGAAGTCGAGTGAGCATGATCGGCGGCATCATCATCGGCGACGAAATCCTGCGCGGCAAGCGCGAGGACAAGCATCTGGTGAAACTCATCGCGCTGCTGGGCGCGCGCGGCCTTGCACTCGACTGGGCCCAGTATCTCGGCGACAGTCCCGCGCTGATCACGTCCACCCTGAAGCGCACGTTCGCCTCGGCGGACATCGTGTTCTGCTTCGGCGGCATCGGCGCGACGCCCGACGACCACACCCGGGCCTGCGCCGCGGCGGCGGCGGGCGTCGAACTTCACCTGCATCCGGATGCGGAGGCCGAGATGCGTGCTCACTTCAAGAGTGAAATCACGCAGTTCCGGCTCAAGATGGGCGAATTCCCGCGCGGTTCGACGATCATTCCAAATCCCTACAACCGCGTCCCGGGATTCTCGGTGGGCGATCACCACTTCGTGCCGGGTTTTCCCATCATGGCCTGGCCGATGGTCGAGTGGGTGCTGGACCAGCGCTACGCGCATCTTGTCAACACGCGCGCCGATGCGGAAGCCTCGGTCATCGTGTATGGCCTGTACGAAAGCCTGATTTCGCCGCTCATGACCGACATCGAGGCGCGATTTCGGAGCGCCAAGACCTTCAGCCTGCCGAGCATCGGCGACGACGGCAAGCGCCGTCATATCGAGTTGGGCGTCCGCGGCACGCCGGATCATGTGGCCGCGGCGATCGTCGAGATGAAGGCCGCGGTCAAGGTGTTGGGCGGTACCTGGGAAGAACCGGCGGCAGCGGGATAGCCAAGGTAATCCGGATTCCGCCGCGGGAACCAAATACAAAAAGCCCCGGCTTTCGCCGGGGCTTTAGGGCGCCCCCTCAGGAGGAGGAGGAGGAGAGAGGGGGCGCGGAGACCTTTAGCCGGAATTTAGGCGGCTTTCTTCTTCGCTTCCTTGAACACTGTAGTCGCGGCGGCGAAGTTCGTTTCCGCGAGTTCGGAAGCCTGCTTGGTCGCGCGGTTGATGCTGTCGTAGGCCGAGTTCGTCGCGGCGAGGGCCGATTTGACCGCGGCGATTACCACGTCTGAGCCTGCCGGCGCGTTCTTGGAGACCTTGTCGAGGTAACCGGCCATGTTCTTGTTGAACTCGCCCGCTTGCGCTTCGGCGAACTTGTTCATCTCGGCCTGCGTCTGGGTCGCGATTTCGTAGACGCTGCGCGTATAGGAGAGGGCTTTTTCCAGTGCGGGCTGTGCGGCCGTGGCGCTCAGGCTCGCGAACTCCTGGGGGTCCTTGGCGCCGAGCAGCGACTTGGTGTAGCCGACGCTTTCCTCGAACGCCGATTTGGCCAGGTTGAAGTTCAGCGCGGAAAGGCGCTCCAGCGCGGCAAACTGGGTATTCGCCAGACCGATCAGGGTCTCGACGCCTGCCTTGTTGGCGGCGGCGATTTGCTCAGGGGTTACGTACATGTGAATCTCCTTCGTCTGCGTGTCAGGTTGGAATCGGTTTGGGCGCGTTATATTGCACCGCAACAATTGCAATTCTAATCCAGATTTCGGCCATGTCAAGAAGAATTTATTGCGCCGCACCATTTTAGGCGCCAGGAATCATTAAATGCCCTACGGAACAATTGGTTGATATAATTCCTCCCGCGATTTCCCTGTCCGGCCGGTCCAGAGCGAAGATCAGGGATGTAAGCGGCCGCTAACACGCAGGTATATGATTTGCAAGAAAAACAAGTTCATGGCAGTGGCATGACCGCCGAGCCTGCGCGGGGCGGCGCCTGGGTGCGGTCGATGCCGCTGGTATTCGTTTTCCTATGGAGTACCGGCTTCATTTTCACCAAGCTGGGTCTGCCCTACGCCCCGCCGATCACCTTCCTCGTCTTGCGCTTCGCGGCGGTGGTGGTGCTCATGCTGCCGATCGCAATGCTGTTTCGCGCGCCGTGGCCGAATTCGCCTCGGCAGGTGGCGCACATTGCGGTCGCGGGCGTGCTGCTGCACGGGGGCTATCTGGGCGGGGTGTTCGCCTCGATCCATTTCGGCATGTCAGCCGGGTTGGTGGCCCTGATCGTGGGGCTGCAGCCGATCCTGACGGCCTTCGCCGCCGCCCCGCTGCTGGGCGAACACGTCTCGCGCAGGCAATGGCTGGGGTTGCTGCTGGGTCTGGGCGGCGTCGTACTGGTGGTCTTGCAGAAAATCAATCTGTCCGGCCTGTCGGCGCCATCGATCGGCATGGCGCTCGTCGCGCTGGTGTCGATCACCATCGGAACGGTGTACCAGAAGCGCTTCTGCGCGCCTTTCGATCTGCGCTCGGGTTCGGTGATCCAGTTCGTCGCTGCGGGTCTCGCGCTGCTGCCCTTCGGCCTGGCGTTCGAAACCATGCACGTGGAGTGGGCGCCAAAGTTCATGATTGCGATCGCCTGGCTCGTCCTGGTGCTGTCCATCGGCGCGATTTCCCTTCTCACGCTGCTGATTCGGCGCGGGGCGGCGACCGCGGTGGCAAGCCTGTTCTATCTCACGCCGCCCACGACGGCGGTGATGGCGTACTTCCTGTTCGGGGAGACGCTGACGGGCGCCGCGTTGGTCGGCATGCTGCTGGCGATTGCGGGGGTCGCGCTCGTGGTGACGGGGCCAAGGCCTCGTTGACGGCGGACAGGGCGCGATGTTATCAACTAGATGGCGGTTCGATTCTCCTTGCGACAGCGGTGCGGCTATTTGGGCGGACGCACGCTGCGCTCTGATGAGAGCACACAGCAACGGGAGACATGCATGAAACAAGGCGCGCTGGAAACCTACCGCGGAGTCGTGTATCCGTGGCACATCGATCAGATCGGCCACATGAACGTGCAGTTCTACACCGCGCGCTTCGACGAAGCGACGTGGCATTTTTTTTCGGCGATCGGCATCACATCGGCATATCTGACGGCGAACGGGCGCGGAATGGCAGCCGTGGATCAACACACCCAGTACAAGCAGGAGCTGCATGCAGGCGCGCTGATCCGTATCACTTCCGAACTGCTGGAGATCAAGCCCAAGACCGTGCGTTTCCGGCACCGCATGTACGACGCGGAAAGTGGCGACGAGGTCGCCGTCACAGATCTAGTGGGCGTGCACATGGATACCGCCACACGCCGTTCGGTGCCGCTGCCACCGGACATTCTCGAGCACGCGCTGGTACGCGCCGCCGCATGACCCGCGCTGCGCCGGACAGCCGTGCCGACTACCGGCATTTCCTCGCCATCACTACGCGCTGGATCGATAACGACGTCTATCGTCACGTCAACAACGTCGTCTATTACTCCTGGTTCGACACAGTCGTGAACCAGTATCTGGTCGAGCGTGGCGTGCTCGACATCGAGGAGAGCCCGGTGATCGGCCTGGTGGTGGAGACGCAGTGCCATTACTTCAGCCCGATAGCGTTTCCCGACACGGTGCACGCGGGACTGCGCGTGGCGAAGCTCGGAACGAGCAGCGTGCGCTACGAGATCGGCATCTTCAGGAACGCCGAAATGCAGGCTGCGGCGCAGGGGCATTTCGTGCATGTGTACGTCGATCGCGCGAGCAACCGGCCTACGCCGCTGCCCGCCGCACTGCGCGCAGTGCTCGAGGCGCTGGTGCGATGACGCAGGACATCGCCGACCAAGTACTCGCCGGTGACAGGGGCGCCACGGCGCGGGCGATCTCCGCGGTCGAGAACGAGACAGCCGAGTCGGGGCTGCTGCTGCGCGCCATTCATGCGCATATCGGGCGCGCGCGGGTGCTCGGGATCACGGGACCGCCCGGCGCGGGCAAGTCCACGCTCACCAGCGCGCTCATCGGCGCATACCTGGATCGCGGCCTGCGCGTCGCGGTGGTTGCGGTGGACCCGTCGAGTCCGATCTCGGGAGGGGCGATCCTGGGCGACCGCATCCGCATGGGGGTACACCAGTCCGACGACCGTGTCTTCATCCGCTCGATGGCCTCGCGCGGTTACCCGGGCGGCCTGTCCCGGACCGCCTCGCGAGTGATCGACGTGCTGGACGCGGCGGGTTACGGCGTGGTGATCGTCGAGACCGTGGGGGCAGGTCAGTCGGACGTCGAAATCGGGCTGCTCGCGGATACGCGGGTGGTCATCTGTCCGGCGGGCTTCGGTGACGAGGTGCAGGCGATCAAGTCCGGGCTGCTGGAAATCGCCGACATCTATGCCGTGAACAAGGCCGACTCGCCATTCGCCGAGCGCACCGAGGGCGAACTCGCGGGCATGATCGGACTGCGCACCTTTACCGGGTGGGTACCGCGGATCGTGCGCACGGTGGCGACCACCGGCGCAGGGGTCCCTGCGCTGGTGGAGGCGATCGCCGCGCACGAGTCCTCGGGCGGGGCCCGCATCGGGCCGCGTGTGCGCGTGCGCCGGCTGATTGCCGCGGGCGCCGCCGATTGGGTGAAGCAACGCATCGAATCGCTGTCCCCGCCGGCGTTCGAGGCGCTGTGCGAGGCGTACGCACGGGGCGAGGTCGGCTCGCGCGAAGCGTGGCGGCAGGCGCTGTCCCTTGCGTTGGATGGGTCCGAGGGGGACCAGGCGTGACCGAGAAAGCCATCAAATTTGGCGCGGAGAACAGACGCGCGCGCCTGCTGCGGGCCGCGTTCGCTGCGAGCGGCGCGCCGTGACGTCCCGGCACGCTCGCTTGCCGCAGTCGATTCTGTGGCCGCTGGCCTTGCTCACGCTGTTCTGGGGCTTCAACTGGCCGGTGGTGAAAACCGTGCTCACGGTGATGTCGCCGCTGCATTTCCGCAGTTGGGGTCTGGCGGTCGGGGCAGCCAGCCTGTTCGCGATCGCGAGACTGGGCGGCCTGCCGATTCGCGTGCCGCGCGGCGCCTGGGGACGGCTGACCCTTATCTCGATGTTCAACGTCGGTGTCTGGAACGTGCTCACCGCCTATGGCATTCCGCTCATGGCTTCGGGGCGCGCCGCTATTCTTGCCTACACGTTTCCCGTCTTCGGCGTGCTGTTTTCTGTGTGGCTGCTCAAGGAGCGGCTCACGCTTCGGCGCGCTGCGGGACTCGTGCTGGGCATCGCCGGGCTGGCGCTGCTGCTGGGCAGCGAACTGGCCGCGGTCGGCCGCTCGCCGCTGGGCGCGCTGCTGCTGCTCGGGTCGGCGGTTTCCTGGGCGCTGGGTACGGTGGTCATGAAACGCTGGCCGGTGGAGCTGCCGACGACTTCGTTCGCGGCCTGGCAGACGAGCCTTGCGTTCGTCCCGGTCTTTCTCTGCGCGGCGCTTTTCGAGCGCGGCGGCTTCTCGCCGCTGCTGCTGCCGCTGTGGCCGTTTCTCGGTTTCCTGTTCAACGTGTTTGTGGTCAGTGTTTTCTGTTACTGGGCCTGGTTCAAGATCGCCGCAGTCGCGCCGGTGACGATTTCCTCGCTTTCCACGCTGATGATTCCCGTGGTCGGCGTCTTCAGCGGCATGCTGGTGCTGGCGGAGCGGCCGCAGTGGACCGACTACGCGGCGTTGCTGCTGGTCGTTTCGGCGTTGGCAATCGTGCTGATTCCGAGCCGGTCCGCGGCGCGAGCCGCCGATTCCTGAGGCTGCTTCCCTGGGCTCAGGCGTCCGCGGGAGCGGGCAGCGCGTGTTGCCGCGGCACTCTGTCCAGGTTCCAGTGCGCGAGCGACCAGTCCCATACCTCGCGCAATGCGGCGCGCGCCAGTTCGGGCGGGGGTGCCTGGCCGAGAAACGCCAGTGCGGCCGCGATGGTCGCAGCCGCGCGCGCGGGATCGAGCGGACGCGCCAGCGTCTGCTTCGAAAGCTTGGCGCCGAGCGCGTTGACCGCCGCAGGCAGGTGGGCGTAGCGCGGCGTCGGCAGCTCGAGCAGGCGCTGCAGATGGATCTGCCGCGGCGTCGAGGCGAGCAGGTCTGCGCCGCGCACGACGTCGGTGATGGATTGCGCGGCGTCGTCCACGACCACCGCGAGCTGATAGGCGTGGAGCCCGTCGGCCCGCCTGACGACGAAATCTCCGACCTCGCGCTCGAGGATCTGGCTGATGGAACCCCGGATGGTATCGGCGAATGCGATCGCATGGTTCGGAACCCGCACCCGGACGGCATGCGCGCGCCGGCCCGGCGGCAGGCCGTTGCGGCAGGTGCCGGGGTAGACCCGCTCGCCCTCTAGCACCAGCGCCGAATCCGAGAGTTCCTTGCGCGTGCACGCGCAGTCGTACAGGGCGCCGCGCGCGTGCAACTGCGCGATTGCCTGTGCGTAGGTTTCGCTGCGGTCGCTCTGGCGCATCACCGCGCCGTCCCATTCGAACGCGAAATCCTCCAGCGTGTGCAGTATGAGTTCGGCGGCGCCCGGTTGCGCGCGCGGCGGATCGAGATCCTCCATGCGGACCAGCCATTGACCGCCGTGCGAGCGGGCCTCGAGGCAGCTTCCCAGCGCGGCTACCAGCGAGCCGAAATGCAGCGGCCCGGTCGGTGAAGGCGCGAAGCGGCCGCGATAGAGGGTCATGCCGGATTGATCTCCTGGGCTCTTATGATTCACGTGCCGGCGCGCGAAGATCCTGGGTTTACCTACATCTCCCGATTTTCGGAAGTTGCGAGGTTGCAACTTCCGAAAATCGGGAGAATATGGAGGCCAATGCGGGTCAGCCGGTTCCGGCTACGCTGGCTTGGGTCTTGAGACGCGACATTATAATGGGGAGTCGAGCGCGATTGAACAGCCGGCGGGGCTATGAGTCGAAGCGGATTCGCTACACAAGGCGCGGAATGCGGATGGTGATCGAGTTGCTCAAGATCGGTGCTGCGGTCGCGGTCGGGCTGCCCGTGTTCCTTTATTTCTATCAGGACAAGATGCTGTTCTATCCGACCCCGCCGGTGAGCAGCGTGCCCAGACCCGCGCGCGGCGAAGTCGAGGACGTGCGGCTGGTCGCGCCGGACGGCGTGCAGTTGTCCGGCTGGCTGGTCAGGGGCGTGGAGGAGCGCGCGCCGCTGCTGATCTATTTCGGCGGCAATGCCGAAGAGGTGTCCTGGCTCATCGGCGTGGCCGACCGCTTCGCGGGGCATTCGCTGCTGCTGCTCAACTACCGTGGCTATGGTGGCAGCGGTGGCCGTCCCGGCGAATCGGCCTTGTTCGCCGACGCGCTGCTTGCCTACGACTACGCGATACAGCGCAGCGACGTGGACGCGTCGCGCATTCTCGCCATGGGCCGCAGCCTCGGCACCGGGGTGGCCGTGCATCTGGCCGCGCACAGGCAGCTGGCCGGCGTGATCCTGGTCAGCCCCTACGACAGCGTGCGCGCGCTCGCGCAATCGATCTATCCGTGGCTTCCAGTCGGACTGCTGCTCAGGCATCCGTTTGACTCGCTGTCGCGCGCAGGCCGACTTGCCGTGCCGCTGCTGTGCGTGGTCGCGGGACATGACAGCGTGATCCCGCCGGAGCATTCCCGGCGGCTGTTCGACGCATGGGGTGGCGGGGACAAGCGCTGGGTGGAGGTGCGCGACGCCGGTCACGACGATGTTTCGGGCGAGCCGCGTTACTGGGACGAAATCGCCTCGTTTCTCGGGCGGTTTTCCCGCCGGGAGCGGTGATTTCCCCTCTGATATACTGAAAACCGAGCACGAAATGAGGGGAACCTTTCCCTCCTGCTTTGCTCAAACGAGGCCAGAGGCTGTTTCGGTGATGCTGAAACGGCCTCCCTGTTTTTCGGCGAAGGAGTCCGCCCATGGCGACAATCGAACTGACCAAGGATAATTTCGAGCAAGTCGTGACCGGCAGCGACATGGTGGTCGTCGATTTCTGGGCCCCGTGGTGCGCGCCCTGCCGCTCCTTCGCGCCGACCTACGAGGCGGCCTCCGAGCGTCATGAGGGCGTCGTGTTCGCCAAGGTCAACACCGAGGAGGAGCAGGAACTTGCCGCAGCATTCAACATCCGTTCCATTCCGACGCTGATGCTGTTCCGCGAGCAGGTGATCCTGTATGCGGAGCCGGGCGCGCTGCCGCCCCCGGCGCTGGAGGAGATCCTCACCAAGGCCAAGTCGCTGGACATGGAGTCCGTGCGCAAGGAGATCGCCGCCCAGAGCGGCGGCGAGGAAGCCTGACCCCTGGCTTGGCCATGGTATCGACGCGGAGGCGACGCACTTTGGGGATTTGCCTGGGTGTATCGTCCCATTGCTCGAGTGTTTCCTGAGTGCCCTTCAAAGTTTCCTTTCTTGGGCGCGTCGCGGTGGCTTTGTCGGTCATCGCCGTGGCAATGGCGATAGGAGTGGTGATGGGTCTGTTCAGCGGATCGCGGCCTGAGAATCTCGGCACGAGGGACGGACGGCTCGCCCCCTGCAAGAGCACGCCCAACTGCGTTTCGAGCCAGGCCGATGCGGACAAGGACGCCGGACATTACATCGCACCCATCCGGATCAGGGGCTCCGCGCGCGATGCCTGGGCGGCGCTCAGGTCGCTGCTGCGCGCAATGCCGCGGGCGAATATCGTTGTAGACCAGGACGACTACCTGTATGCCGAGGTCGCCTCCAGAACCATGGGCTTTGTCGACGACGTGGAGCTTCTGCTCGACCGGAAGGCAGGCGTGATTCACGTACGGTCGGCTTCGAGGCTCGGCCGCAGCGACTTCGGTGTCAATCGGGACCGCATCGAGACGATACGAGGCCGCGTGGCGGCGGCGGTCAAATAGCGGCCCCAGCCAAGAAACGAATCGGAGGACACGATGCTCGAATTGCGCAAGGCCGGTGATCGGGGCTACGCGGACCACGGGTGGCTCAGGTCCTTTCACAGTTTTTCCTTTGCCGATTACCACGACCCGGAGCACATGGGTTTCGGGGCGCTGCGGGTGATCAACGAAGACCGGATCCAGCCCGGCACCGGGTTCGGCACGCACGGGCATCGGGACATGGAGATCATCAGCTACGTGCTTGAAGGCGCGCTCGCCCACAAGGACGACATGGGGAACGGCTCCGCTATCGTGCCTGGCGACGTGCAGCGCATGAGCGCCGGACGGGGCGTGCTGCACAGCGAGTACAACAACGCAAAGGACGGCATCACCCATTTCCTGCAGATCTGGATTGAGCCCAATGAAACCGGTATCGCCCCGAGCTACGAGCAGAAGCATTTCGATGCTGCAACCAGGCGCGGCAGGCTGCGGCTGGTCGCTTCGCCCGACGGCCGCGACGGTTCGCTGCGCATTCACCAGGACGCTTGTCTGTACGCGGCGCTGCTCGGCGCTGCAGACCGCGTGACACACGGCGTCGCACCCGGCAGACGGGCGTATGTGCACGTGGCGCGGGGCCGAATCACTGTGAACGACCAGCCGCTGGAAGCGGGCGATGCGCTCAAGGCCACCGATCTCCGGGAGATCGTGCTCGACAAGGCCGAAGGCGCCGAAGTGATGCTGTTCGATCTCGCATGAGCCTGGGAACCGGCGGGCAGGGCGTGCTGCTGGTCTGAACGCCGAAGTGCCGGGGCGGCGCGACGCGGCGCGATCGGGACCGGGCGCAGGATACCGGCGCGTTACAATAGCGCCGTGAAGACGATCGTCATTCTCATTTCCGGACGCGGCAGCAACATGCAGGCGATCGTCGAGGCAGGCCTGCCGGTGCGCGTGGCGGCAGTGATCAGCAACGTCGCCGATGCGGCCGGGCTGGATTTTGCCCGGTCCAGAGGCATTCCCACCGCAGTGGTGAATCACCGCGATTATCCCTCCCGCGAGGAATTCGACGCCGAACTGGCGGCGACGCTCGACCGCTATGCGCCGGACCTGGTCGTACTCGCGGGCTTCATGCGCATCCTCAGCGACGGCTTCGTGCGCCGCTACGAGGGCCGGCTGATCAATATCCATCCGTCGCTGCTGCCGGCCTATCCCGGTCTGCACACCCACCGCAGGGCGCTGGAGGAAGGCGTGAAGGTCCACGGTTGCACCGTGCACTTCGTCACGCCACGGCTCGATCACGGGCCGATCATGGTCCAGGCCGCGGTGCCGGTGCTTCCCGGCGACACCGAGGAGACGCTCGCTGCGCGCGTGCTGCGGCAGGAGCATCGCATCTATCCGCTGGCGCTGCGCTGGTTCGCCGAAGACCGGCTGGTCATCGAAAACGGGATCGTGCGCGTCGATGGACAGGACGCCGCTCAATCGGTGCTGGCGCAGCAATGAGATCCGTTGCCGTTCTCGCGCTGGCGGCGGCGCTCGGCGCGTTCGCCGCAACAGCGGCAAGCGCGGCGCCGCCGCAGCGTGTCACGCTGCATTACGACGTGAGCCAGAACGGCATGACGATGGTCGAGGCGACCGAGACGCTGGAGCATGACGGGCGCAGTTACCGGATCCAGTCCGAATGGCAGGGCAAGGGCTTGTTTGCGCTCAGCGCACGCGGCAAGGCCAAGCGTTCCAGCCAGGGCGCGATCGAGGCGCGCGGTCTCGCGCCGCGCGAATTCCGAGACCAGCGCGGCGACGGACCGCTCGGCGTGGCGCGCTTTGACTGGGCGAAGAAGGTTCTGACCCGCGAGCGGGACGGCCGCATCGAGTCCGAGCCGCTGCCAGAGAGGACCCAGGACCGGTTGAGCTTCGCGTACGGGTTCGCGTTCGCGCCTCCGGCCGGCGGCGAATTCGGCGTGCATATCGCAGACGCGCGCGGCCTGTCGCTGCACCGCTACGCCGTCGCGGGACGCGAGACGCTGAAGACCGGCGCGGGGGAGTTCGAGGCGCTGAAGCTGGTGAAGCAGCGCGCGCCCGGCGACGACCGCGGCACCGAGATCTGGCTCGCGCCCAAGCGCAATTACCTGCCTCTGCGCGTGCTGGTCATCGAGCGCGACGGCACCCGGCTCGATCAGCTTCTCACGCGGATCGAATCATAGTGGCGCATACCCTGCCCGAGACCGAGATGCTTTCCGCGATGCGTTTTTCGCGGCCGCTGCTCGACACCTGCGCCGAAGCGCTGGGCGAGGTGCTCAAGTTCATCCATCCGGCCGATGCGGTGCTGTCGCGTTTCTTCCGGGAGCATCCCAAGGTGGGCCAGCGCGACCGCGCGACCATCGCCGAGACCGTGTACGCCGTCCTGCGCCGCAGCCGACTGCTCGAGCGGCTGCTCGGCGGCACGTTGTCCCGCGGCGCGATGCCGCGCGACGCGGTGCTCGCCGCCTGGGCCGGGTTGCTCGGTGCCAACCTGAGGGAGCTGGAGCCGCTGGTGCGCAAGACAGAACTCGACGGGCTCGCCGGGATCAAGCGCGGCATCCGCGCTTCCCAGCCCTTCGAAATCGATTGCGACCTTCCCGACTGGTTGATCGAGAGGCTGCGCCGCCGCTTCGACGACGCGGCGCTGCTGGAACTCGCCAAGGGCCTGCAGCGGCCGGCGCCGCTCGACTTGCGGGTGAATCTCGCGCGCGTATCGCGCGAGGAGGCGCTGGCGCGACTTGCGGCCGACGGCATTGCGGCCGCCGCGACGCCCTATTCGCCGGCCGGCGTCAGGCTCGCAGGCAAGCCTGCCGTCAACCGGCATCCCCTGTTCGTCGATGGACTCATCGAGGTACAGGACGAAGGCAGCCAGCTGTTGTGCTATCTGGTCGCACCGCGGCGCGGAGAAATGGTGGTCGACTTCTGCGCCGGCGCGGGCGGCAAGACCCTGGCGCTCGGCGTGATGATGCGTTCGACCGGCCGCCTCTACGCGTTCGACGTTTCCGACAAACGTCTGACTCGCTTCAAACCCCGGCTGGCGCGCTCGGGATTGTCCAACGTGCATCCGCAGCGCATCGAGAGCGAACGCGATCCTCGTGTGGGCAGGCTCGCCGGCAAGATCGACCGGGTGCTGGTGGACTCGCCCTGCAGCGGGCTGGGCACGCTGCGGCGCTATCCCGATCTCAAGTGGCGGCAGACACCCGCGGAGGTGGAAGAACTGTCGCGCAAGCAGGCGGCGATCCTCTCCGGTGCGGCGAAGCTGATCAAGCCGGGCGGGCGGCTCGTCTACGCGACCTGCAGCATCCTCGCAGAGGAGAACAACGACGTGGCCGACGCGTTTCTGGCCGCGAACCAGGATTTCGTGTTGTGTCCGGCGGGCGAGGTCCTGTCGCAGGAGCGGATCGATCTGCCGATGGGCGAGTATTTCGAGCTGTGGCCGCACCGGCACGGCACCGACGGATTCTTTGCCGCGGTTCTGGAGCGGCGTCGCTGAGGGGCGGCACGCGCTCCAGCTTGCGGGCCGGCATGCCGCGATCGGGCATAGGCGATGCCCGTGCGGCGCCATGATCCCGCGGCAGGCCGATTTGCCGTAAAATTAACGTTTTATTCGCGTCACTTTCCCATTAGAGAGGGGTAACCCCGAATGCTGTTTTCCGGTATTTTCGATCTTCCGTGGTGGGGCTGCGTGGTCGCCATGCTGGCGCTCACGCATGTCACCATTGCCGCCGTCACGATCTTCCTGCATCGCTGCCAGGCGCACCGTGCGCTCGATCTGCATCCCGCGGCCAGCCATTTCTTCCGTTTGTGGCTGTGGTTGACGACGGGGATGGTGACCAAGGAGTGGGTCGCGATTCACCGCAAACATCACGCCAAATGCGAGACCGCCGAGGATCCGCACAGCCCGCAGATCTACGGCCTCAACCGTGTGCTCTGGCTGGGCGTGTTCCTGTACGTCAAAGAGGCCTTCAACAGGCAGACGCTGGCGCGCTATGGCCATGGAACGCCCGACGACTGGATCGAGCGCAATCTTTATTCCGGACACAGCATGCTCGGGCTTGTGCTGATGGGCGCGGTGAATATCGCGCTGTTTGGTCTGGTGCCCGGCGCGTTGATCCTGATCGCGCAGATCGTCTGGATTCCCTTCTGGGCGGCGGGCGTCATCAACGGGATCGGCCATTTCTGGGGCTACCGCAGCTGGGACAGCCCGGACGCCAGCACCAACATCGTTCCCTGGGGCATCCTGATAGGCGGCGAAGAGCTGCACAACAATCACCATGCTTACGCCTCGGCAGCGAAGCTGTCGAACAAGTGGTACGAGTTGGACATCGGCTGGCTGTATATCCGTATCCTTTCGGCGCTGGGCCTCGCGTCGGTGAAGAAGGTGCCGCCGATGCCGCGCTTCACCGCGGCCAAGTCCACCGTAGATATGGAGACGCTTCAGTCTGTCATCGCCAACCGCTACGACGTTCTGGCGAAATACGCCAAGTCGCTCAAGGCGACCTACGTCGAGGAGCTGTCGAAGCTGCGCCAGATGGCGCCGCAGGACGCCGAGGTGCTCAAGCGCCTGCGGCGCTGGATCACGCGCGACGAGAAAGCGGTTCCTGCGCAGCAAAAGGCGGAACTGCAACAAGTTCTGGCCAGAACCGGCGCGCTGCAGACCGTCTATACGATGCGGCGCGACTTGGTCGCAGTGTGGGAGCGCTCCAACGCATCGAGGGAGCAGTTGGTCAAGGAACTGCAGGACTGGTGTCACAGGGCCGAGGCGAGCGGCGTGCGGCACCTGGTCGAATTCTCCCAACGGCTGCGCTGCTACGCGTAGCCATCCGTCCAGAAACAAAAAACCCGCCCTTGCTACACGGGGCGGGTCTTTTTGAGATTCGGCAGTACCGGACCCCCGACGACCTCTGCACTGTCACTTCAACTTGGTTTCCTTGTAGATCACGTGTTTGCGCACCTTCGGATCGTACTTCATGATCTCGATCTTGTCCGGCGTAGCGCGCTTGTTCTTGGTGGTCGTGTAGAAGTGCCCGGTCCCGGCAGTCGATTCCAGTTTGATTTTTTCTCTCATCTCAGTGTCTCCTCAGGAACCTTCAGATCTTGCCCTTGGCCTTGAGTTCGGCCAGCACGACCTCGATGCCCTTCTTGTCGATGGTGCGCAGACCGGCGTTGGACACGCGCATGCTGATCCAGCGCTTCTCGCTTTCGAGCCAGAGGCGCCGGTATTGCAGGTTCGGCAGGAACCGGCGTTTGGTCCTGTTGTTGGCGTGGGACACGTTGTTCCCCACCATCGGCTTCTTTCCCGTGACTTGGCAGACCCGCGCCATGACCGCAACTCCAGTAATGCAAAAAGGAGCGGCATTATGGCAAAAAAGCCCAACAATATCAAGAGTGACGGAGTCCCAGGCCAGGCTGGCCCCAAGACCGCTTCCGGATCATCGGCGAACCGTTCTGAAACAGGCCCTTGCGGCTCTGGCGCTGGCGGGTCCGGTGAAGAATCGGGGTTTATACCGGTCTCCCGATTTCGGGAAGTAGCAGGTTCGCAACTTCCCGAAATCGGGAGATTGATAAATGCAAAAAACCGAGGCTGCCAGTTCCGGCTTCGCCGGCTGCGGTCCGGCCCTCTAGAGCAGCCCGCGCTCCGCAAAACTGGTGGTGGCACCGCCGGCGACGATGAAATGGTCGAGCACTTGGATGTCGACCAGCGCCAGCGCCGTTTTCAGCGTGCGCGTGAGCATCTCGTCGGCATTACTCGGTTCGGCCACTCCGGATGGGTGGTTGTGGGCAAAGATGAGCGCTGCCGCATTGTGGCGCAGGGCCGCCTTCACGACTTCCCTCGGATAGACGCTCGTCTGGGTGAGCGTGCCGCAGAAGAGTTCCTCCACCGCGATGACCCGGTGCTGTGCGTCGAGCAGCAGCGCGACGAATACTTCACGCTCGCGTCCCGACAGCGCGAGGCGAAGAAAATCGCGCACCGCTCGCGGGGAAGACAGCGCGTCGGCGCGCGACAGTTCTTCCCGCAGCGCGCGGCGCGCCAGTTCGAGCACGGCCTGCAACTGCGCAAGCTTGGCGCTGCCCAGGCCCCGCACTGCGGCGAGCAAGCGCGCATCGGCGGCGAGCAGCGCGCCGATCGACCCGAAGCGCTCGATCAGTTCCCGCGCGAGATCCACTGCACTTGCGCCCCGCACGCCGGTGCGCAGAAGGATCGCCAGAAGCTCGGCGTCGGCGAGCGCGGCGGGCCCCAGCGCGAGCAGCCGCTCGCGCGGGCGTTCCGATACCGGCCAGTCGTTGATCGCCACAGATGCGCCTTTTTGCGTAGAATCCCTTTCTGTTGCCCAAGCGGGCAGGCTTATTTCGCCATTCCGGATCTCCCGATTTTGCGCAGTTGCAACTGCGCAAGACCGGGAGACTGATATAAGGCCCAATTCTTCGCCAAGGCTGGCTAGACTTGAGTTATAGGAAACTAACGCGTTGCATCCCGTTTCGATGACCGAACTCGCTGGCAAGCGCATTCTGCTTGGCCTTACCGGCGGCATCGCCGCCTACAAGGCAGGGGAGCTCGCGCGCCTGTTCGTAAGATCGGGCGCCGACGTGCAGGTGGTCATGACGCGCGCGGCCTGCGGTTTCGTCACGCCGGCCACCATGCAGGCCTTGTCGGGCAAACCCGTGTACACCGACATGTGGGACGGGCGGATCCCGAACAACATGGGCCACATCGAGCTTTCGCGCGACCGCGATCTGATTGTCGTCGCTCCCGCGAGTGCGGACTTCATGGCCAAGCTCGCCAACGGGCTGGCGGACGATCTGCTTTCGGCGCTGTGCCTTGCCCGGCGTTCGCCGCTCGCGGTCGCGCCGGCGATGAACGTGGAGATGTGGAACCATCCCGCAACGCAACGCAACGCGGCCCAGTTGCGCGCGGACGGCGTCGCGATCCTGGGACCGGCATCGGGCGACCAGGCCTGCGGCGAGACGGGCATGGGCCGCATGCTGGAGGCGGCGGAAATTTACGCCGAAGCGGTGCGCGCCCTTTCGCCGAAGGTGCTCGAGGGCAAACGCGTGCTCGTCACCGCAGGCCCGACCTACGAACCGATCGACACCGTGCGTGGAATCACGAACCAGTCTTCGGGCAAGATGGGTTACGCGGTGGCGCAGGCGGCGGCCGAGGCGGGAGCGCAGGTCACCCTGGTATCAGGCAGAACCGCATTGCCGACGCCCGCGGCAGTCGAACGGGTCGATGTCGTGACCGCCCGGGAAATGCATGACGCGGTGATGGCGCGAGTGAAACGAACGGATGTCTTCATCGCGGTCGCCGCGGTGGCCGACTATCACGTCGTCAACGCCCGAGGCCAGAAAATCAAGCGCAGTGCCGGCAATCCGAAAATCGAGCTCGCGCCCAACCCGGACATACTCGGCGCCGTGGCCGCGGGCAAGAGCGCGCCGTTCTGCGTCGGTTTCGCCGCGGAGACTGAAAACCTCAAGGCCTATGCGCAGGACAAGCGGCACCAGAAAGGGATTCCCCTGCTCGCCGCGAATCTCGCGCAGGAAGCGTTCGGGCGGGATGACAATGCGCTGACGCTGTTCGACGATGCGGGCGAGCACGTGCTGGCGCGCGCGCCCAAGATCGTCCTTGCCAGGCAGCTGGTAGCGCATATCGCCAGGATGCTGCCCAAGGCGCGTTGATCGCGCACGCAGGTGCGCCATCGACGCAGTGGAATAGAACGGACGCCTCCGCCGTTCGTTTCGCGGTCTTGCTTAGCAATCACGCTTCTTCGGTACACCGGAAGACATTATGCGTACAATCGATGTCAGGATCCTCGACGCGCGGCTGCGCGGCAGCCTGCCGCACTACGCCACCCCCGGGGCGGCCGGGCTGGACTTGCGCGCCTGCATCGCAGAGCCGGTGATACTTGCTCCTGGGCAGACCGAACTGATGCCGAGCGGCATCGCGATTCACCTGGCTGATCCGGGCTACGCTGCCGTCATCCTTCCGCGCTCGGGTCTGGGGCACAAGCACGGCATCGTGCTGGGCAACCTGGTCGGGCTGATCGATTCGGACTACCAGGGCCAGATCATGGTATCGGTCTGGAACCGCAGCCAGGCTGGTTTTACCATCCAGCCGCTGGAGCGCATCGCGCAGCTGGTGATCGTCCCGGTGCTGCAGGCGGAATTCAACGTCGTCGAGGAGTTTACGGCCAGCGACCGCGGCGCAGGCGGCTTCGGCAGCACCGGCAAGGCTTGATGGCCGGTGCTCGAAAGCAAGAACGCCCGCATTGAGCGGGCGTTCTTGCTTCAGCGTGGGTTGGGGGTAACGGGGGAAGGGCGGGAACCGGCCCTTCCCCCGTTCCTAACCTGCCCGCCGGGAGGATATGCTGGGCTTTAGCCCAGCATATCCTCCCAGATATTCTGCGCCCAGCCCCAGCCGTAGAACCCTTCGATTTCGTTGCGCCGCGGGGAGACCCCGCCCGATCCGGGAACCGTCTTGAACGTCTTGTCCTTCGGATCGTAGGTATGGACCGAGGCGACGTGCACCACCTCCTTGTCGGAGACGAAGCTGTAGCAGGTGTTGGTGACCATCGGCGTCGGATTCGGCTGCCGGCCGTTCATCAGCTCGACGATTGCAGCGGCGGCAAGCTTGGCGTGCTGGTTGGCCATATGTCCGGACTTCGGCATCAGCGGGGCCGAAAGCGTCGCGTCGCCGAGGATGTGCACCCCTTTCATGGCCGTGGATTCCATCGAGAGCCAGTCGACGCTGCACCAGCGGTTGTTGGCGTTGATGAAAGGCTTGGCGACGTCGCCCGCGCGCTGCGGCGGCACGACGTTGAGCACGTCACCCTTGAACGTGTCGAAATCCGTCTTAACGGTCATCGCCTTCGCGTCGACCTCAGTGACCGCCGCATTGCCGCGGTATTCGATCATTCCCTTGTAGAGGTCGTTCCAGGCGGCCTTGAACAGCGGCCCCTTGGAGGTGACATCGGGATTGGCGTCGAGGATCAGCACCTTGGACTTGGGCTTGGCCTGCTTGAAATAGGATGCGACCAGGCTGGCGCGCTCATACGGTCCCGGCGGGCAGCGATACGGGGCCAGCGGAATGCTTATAACGCAGACGCCGCCATCACGCATGCCCTCGAGCTGCCTGCGCAGCGCGACGGTCTCGGGCCCCGCCTTCCACGAGTGCAGGATGGTCTTCTGCGCATCGGCGTTGTAGCCCTGGATCGCGTCGTGCATGAAGTCGATGCCGGGAGACACGACCAGCCGGTCGTAGGGAAGATCCTGGATGCGGGTGAGCTTGACGCGCTTCTTCTGCGTGTCGATGCCTGTCACGTTGTCGCGCAGCACCTGCACGCCGTAGTCGCGCAGCTTGGCGTAGCTTCGGGTGATGTCGGCCATCGTGCGGCTGCCGCCGAGCACCAGATTGGACATCGGACAGGAGACGAACTCGGTGCCGCGCTCGATCAGGAAGACCTCGATCGTGCCCTGGCTCCACATGCGGATGTATTTCGCCGCGGTCGCGCCGCCATAGCCGGCGCCGATGACGATAACCCGGCCCACCGGTTTCCTGACTTCGGGAACCGTGGCGCAGCCCGCGAGGGCCGCGCTCGATGCGCCGGCGGCCGTCAGCTTGAGGAAGTCGCGTCGGGTGAATTGGCTCATGGCGGCCTCCTATTTCTGCGCCGCAAAATACGCGGCGATCAGGTCGATCTGTTCATCGGTGTAGCCCTTGGCGAGCTGGTGCATGACCGTGGCCGGCCGCTTGCCGCCCTTGTAGTCCTTGAGGGTACTGGCGAGAGATTCCTTGGATCGCCCCGCGATTCCGGGCATGCCGGTGAGGCTCTTGCCGGTGATATTGTGGCAGCCCGCGCAGGTCGCGGCGAGATTGCGGCCGAGGTTGGGATCGGCACCGTGGACCGCCGCGGCGAACGGGACGGTAAGCAAGGCGGCCAGGGCAAGTCGGATTCTCATGGGGGTGTCTCCTCTCTGTGGTCCTATAAGGGGTGTTGTACTCGCGGCGGCAGTGCGACGGTTCTTGCAGGCTGACCGTTTGCGGCGCTAGTTTCCAGTGCGTTGGGGCTGCTGTCAAGCCGGCATGCTCGGGGTTCCGCAAATAACGAAGGCTGCCCTTGGGCAGCCTTCGTAGGGACAACGGCGCGGCAGTGCGATAGCAAGCCGCGGTCAGGTTTCGGAGGCGGTCTCGACGACCTTCTCCTCGTTGAAATTGAGGCTGACCTTGCCGTCCTTGTCGACATCGACCGTGACCTTGCCGCCGCCCGAGAGCTTCCCGAACAGCAATTCGTCGGCGAGCGCTTTTCGGATCGTGTCCTGGATCAGCCGGCTCATCGGTCTTGCGCCCATCAGCGGGTCGAAGCCGCGCCGGGCCAAGTGCTCGCGCAGCGCGTCGGTGAAGATCGCGTCGACTTTCTTCTCGTGGAGTTGCACCTCGAGCTGCATCAGGAACTTGTCCACCACGCGCAGGATGACATCGTGGTCCAGGGACCGGAACGAGATCGTCGCATCGAGACGGTTGCGGAATTCGGGCGAAAACAGGCGCTTGATCTCGACCATCTCGTCGCCGATCTCCTTCTTCGAGGTGAATCCCATGACCGGCTTGTTCAGCGATTCCGCGCCCGCGTTGGTCGTCATGACGATGATCACGTTGCGGAAATCGGCCTTGCGCCCGTTGTTGTCGGTGAGCGTGCCGTGGTCCATCACCTGCAACAGGATGTCCGGGTGAGCCTTCTCGATTTCGTCCAGGAGCAGCACCGAGTAGGGCTTCTTGCTGATCGCCTCGGTGAGCAGCCCGCCCTGGTCGAAGCCCACATAGCCGGGCGGCGCGCCGATCAGGCGCGATACCGCATGGCGTTCCATGTATTCCGACATGTCGAAGCGATGCAGTTCGATGCCCATGCAATAGGCGAGCTGCCTGGCGACCTCGGTCTTGCCGACGCCCGTGGGTCCCGAGAACAGAAAGCACCCGATCGGCTTCTGCGGGTTGCCCAGCCCGGAGCGCGCCGTGCGTATGGCCGAGACCAGCGCATCGATCGCGTTGTCCTGGCCGAACACGACTGCCTTCAGATCGCGGTCGATGTTTTTCAGGGCTACGCGGTCGTCCTGCGATACCGAAGCGGGCGGGATGCGCGCGATCTTGGCGATGATCTCCTCGATCTCGGTCTTGCCGATGACCTTCTTCTGCTTTGACTTCGGCAGGATCTTCTGCGCCGCACCCGCCTCGTCGATAACGTCGATCGCCTTGTCGGGCAGGTGGCGGTCATTGATGTAACGCGCCGAAAGTTCTGCGGCGCTCGAGAGCGCGGGGGCGCTGTACTTGACGCCGTGGTGCGCCTCGAACCGGGACTTGAGTCCACGCAGGATCTGCACCGTTTCCTCGATCGACGGTTCGGGTACGTCTATCTTCTGGAACCGCCGCGACAGGGCATGGTCCTTTTCGAACACGCCCCGGTACTCGTTATAGGTCGTGGCCCCGATGCACTTCAGCGCGCCGGAGGACAGCGCCGGCTTGAGCAGGTTGGAGGCGTCCAGCGTGCCGCCGGATGCCGCGCCCGCGCCTATCAGGGTGTGGATCTCATCGATGAACAGGATCGCATTCGGATTGTCGATGAGCTGCTTGAGCACCGCTTTCAGGCGCTGCTCGAAATCGCCGCGGTATTTGGTGCCGGCCAGCAGCGCTCCCATGTCGAGGGCGAACACCTGGCACTGCGCCAGAACCTCGGGAACCTGTCCTTCGACGATGTGGCGTGCAAGGCCCTCGGCGATCGCCGTCTTGCCGACACCGGCCTCCCCGACCAGCAGCGGGTTGTTCTTGCGGCGCCGGCACAGCGTCTGGATGACGCGTTCGAGCTCGCGCTCCCGGCCGATGAGCGGATCGATCTTGCCGACCAGCGCTTGGGCATTGAGGTTGGTCGTATAGGTGTCGAGCGCGCCCCCGGACTGCTCCTGATCGCCTTGAGATTCCTGCTGCTCCTGGTCTCCCTTGGGTTCCTTGCCCCCCTGTGGCGACTTGGTGATTCCGTGGGAGATGAAATTGACCACGTCGAGCCGGGTCACGCCCTGCTGATGCAGGAAGTACACGGCGTGGGAATCCTTTTCGCCGAATATCGCGACCAGCACGTGGGCCCCGGTGACTTCCTTCTTGCCCGACGACTGCACATGCAGGATGGCGCGCTGGATGACGCGCTGGAATCCCAAGGTCGGCTGGGTGTCGATCTCCTCGGAACCGGCGACCGTCGGCGTGTGCGCAGCGATGAAATCCATCAGCGCCTTTCGCAGTTCCTCGATGTTGGCAGCGCAGGCACGCAGCACGTCCGTGGCCGTCGGGTTGTCCAGCAGCGCGAGCAACAGGTGCTCGACGGTGATGAATTCATGCCGTTTCTGGCGCGCCTCCACGAACGCCATGTGCAGACTGACTTCGAGTTCCTGGGCGATCATTGTCTTAATCCTCTAACTTGGGGGGTGTACACAAGGGGCCGGGTTACTGGGTCGGGGCCCCGACCCCATCCCTGCGCCCCTTGTTCGACCCTCACGTTTCCTCCATCACGCACTGCAACGGATGTTGGTGCCTGCGGGCGTATGCAATAACCTGTTCGACCTTGGTCGTGGCGATGTCCTTGGGGTAGACCCCGCAGATGCCCATTCCCTCGCGATGGACCTTAAGCATGATCTGTGCGGCCTTTTCCCGGCTCAATGCGAAGAACTTCTGCAGGACGACGACCACGAACTCCATCGGAGTGTAATCGTCGTTGAGGAGAATGACTTTGAAAAGAGGAGGGGGCTTGAGCTTGCTTTTCTTGGTCTCAAGTAAGGTGCCTTCTCGTAACCGGGTTGCCATACCTTCCCATATTGAATCCTGAGCCCAGCGCCTGACAAACGGATTAGACCGCGAAACCCGGCATAATTCCCCGGCACAAGGCCAAAGTGTTTGTGCATTTACCTCCGCAGCGCGAATCGGATGCGTGTTCATAATGTAATGGTTGTCCCGGCGTACTGCAACCTTTGTCGGCGTTGTTCTCGGGCGCAATGCCCAGCCCGCTGTCCCCGGTCGGCATTGTTACTTGACGCCGATCGGCAAAACGCGTAAAAGCCCTCCTGTGTTTGTCCTCAAGCGGCGTACGGGGCGCAAGTCCTTCTGCTGCCTCGGAGTGCAGGCATAGTTCGGGGTCAACCCCGTTTTTTTGCTTAGTCAGGAAGGTTCTATGCCAACAGGTACTGTGAAGTGGTTCAACGATGCCAAGGGGTTCGGTTTTATCACCCCGGATGACGGCGGCGAGGATTTGTTCGCGCATTTCTCCGCGATTCAGATGAGCGGCTTCAAGACGCTCAAAGAAGGTCAGAAGGTCCAGTTCGAGGTTACCCAAGGCCCGAAGGGCAAGCAGGCCTCGAACATCCAGGCCGCGGGCTGAACCGCAGTTCAGCCGGAGCCCGGCTCCGGCGCATGGTTTCCACCGCCTGGTCTCGCGGGCGGTTTTCCGACAAGCTTCGATAATAAGAAAGGCCGCTTGCGCGGCGGTTTGTCGTCCGCATTCCCGGCGTAGATCAACGACAGGCTGGCCGGCGTCGCTTCGGCCGCCGGCGTCCCCGGGTCAACCGGGACGGGTTGGACGCGTTAAGGCATCTGGCACGCCACATTGCGGTGTCGCCGTTATTTCAATTCGAAGGGACAAATCATGAAGAAAGCTCTATCGATCCTGGTGGCAGTCATGATTGCCGGCATGTCCGGCCTTGCGGCCGCTCAGGCTACTCCGGCTACTCCGGCTACTCCGGCGGCGCCGGCCGCCAAGGCGGAAGCAAAGAAGGAAATGTCCAAAGCCGAGCCCAAGGCCAAGAAAGCCAAGAAAGAAGCCAAGAAAGCCAAGAAAGCCAGGAAAGCAAAAGCCAGCTAATTGATTTATCAGTAAAAAAGCCCATCAGGGGGTTTGCGTTCTGCGGGGTTTCTTGTTTAGAATGCCGCTGGCCCTGTCAACCGCATGGAATTAGGGCCGTTAGTGGGAGGGACTGGTTGATCCGACTGGTCGTGACCAAATCCATAATTGCAGAGAGAGGAACTCATGAATAAGCTTATTGCGATTCTGATGGCCGCCATGTTCGCCGCTGTGACCTTCAATGCCGTTGCCGCTGCTGAAGGGAAAGACGAGAAGAAGATGGAGAAGAAGGCCGACAAGAAGGCAGCAAAGACGACAGCAAAGAAGAAGAAGGGCGACAAGAAGGAGATGGAAAAGCCGGCGAAGTAAGTCTTCTTCGGACGAAGGAACAAAGGCAGGGCGAGTCCCTGCCTTTTTTTTGGTCTACGGGATGGACATGAGAAGGCTGTCTGCGGTCTTGCTGGCCTGGGTCGCGTTGCTGCTCGCGCTGCCGGTGCGAGCAGAACTGCCGGTGATCAACCTCAATGCCGGCATTCACGTGATCCGCGCAGAGGTGGCGAACACCTTCGAGACCCGCGCCCGCGGGCTGATGTACCGCGAAGCGCTAGGGCCCAATCAGGGCATGCTGTTCGTGTTCACGTCGCTGGAGCGGCACTGCATGTGGATGAAGAACACGCCGCTGCCGCTTTCGGTGGCCTTCATCGACGAAGCGGGCGAGGTCGTCAGCGTCTCCGAAATGGCGCCGCACACCGAGAATTCGCACTGCGCGGCCCGCCCGGCGCGGTTCGCGCTGGAGATGAGCAAGGGCTGGTTCGCGAGCAAGGGGATCCGCGCCGGCGCCCGACTCCAGGGGCTCGACCGCGCGCCGCGGCCGCAATAGGGGACAGACCACGTTTTCCTGTGGAAGACGTGGTCTGTCCCCAATAAGCCCTCAGCCGCCGAAAAACTGCTGCGTGTGACCGGCCGCGGCCATGAGGTAGAGCAACGGCATCGACAGCATGGTGTTGGTCCGCGACGCGAGGAACGCCACGCGCCGCGCCTTGTTCTTCTCCTCGTCGGTCGCCTGTACGATACCGAGAATCTTCTTCTGATTCGGCCAGATCAGGACCCACACGTTGAACAACATGATGGTGCCGAGCCACGCGCCGAGGCCGATTGCCAGATGCGATTTTTGCAGCATGAAGGCAGCGCCGAAGTTCGACCCGAGCAGCGCGGCGCCGGCGAGCCACGTCACCACTGCCGCCCAGCGGAAGAACAGGAGTGCGCGCGGCTGGACGTGCTTGGCGATGCCTGCGCCCGTGCCGTCAGCTGCGGCCGCTTTTGCCGCATAAGCGCCGACAAAATTGAAGTAATAGAGCAGTCCGATCCACATGACACCGGCGAGGAAGTGGATCCAGCGGGAAAGTGCGGGTATCCAGTCCATATCACCCTCCCAATCCGACTTTGACGGCGAAATGCAGTATCAGGGTGAGGATCAGGCCGAGAATGACCGTTCCCCAGAGCGAATCAAGCGGATTATTCATTGGTTTGCGTCTCCCGATTATCGTTGACCGGAACGGCCAACGGCCAATTCTCGACCCAAACCCCAAGGAGCGCAAGGCCGGCGAAAACCCCGTGCGATGCATGGCTATTTGCGGTTGCTCGTAACGCGCGCGCGCGCGCCGCCGTGCGAGAAGTGCAGCGACAGTTCCTCTCCAATTTCGATCGATGCGCTGTCGCGCACGATCGCGCCATCTTGGCGCGACACGATGCTGAAACCCCGGGCGAGCACCGCGGTCGGGTCCAGGTGCTCGAGGCTCGCGGCGAGGCGGGCATGGCGCGACTCCGCTCGTTCGAACCGCGCCGCGATCGCCGCACGTTTGCGCATCGCGAGTGCCGAGATCATCGAATGAAGTTCGCCCAAATTCGGCGCACGCAAACGCTGAATCTGCGCCGCGGCCTGCCACCGGCGCGCATCGAACCCGCGTTGCGTCGCCTGCGCCAGCCTCTGGAACAGATGGACCAGCGTGCTGGCCTGCGCCTGCAGGCGGCGTCCTGGGTGCACCAGGCGCCGCTGCAGGTGATCGAGAAGCTGCATGCGGCTCTCGATGTCCCGCGACACGCGCCGGTGCAGTCGTTCGACGCCTGTGCCGACGCGTTCGAGCAGCGCGGCGCGCGACGGGCTGACGAGTTCCGCTGCCGCCGTTGGAGTGGGTGCGCGGCTGTCGGCGGCCAGATCGGCAATCGTGAAATCGGTTTCATGCCCGATGCCGGTGACCACCGGCACCGGGCAGGCACGAATGACCTGCGCAAGGCGCTCGTCGTTGAACGCCCACAGATCCTCGAGGCTGCCGCCGCCGCGCGCGAGGATCAGCACGTCGCACTCGCCGCGCCCGCCCGCCCGCTCGATGGCCGCCGCGATTTTTTCCGCGGCGCCCTCACCCTGTACGGGCGACGGGTAGATCACCACGTCGATCGCCGGGTTGCGGCGCGCCAGGGTGGTGAGCACGTCGCGCAAGGCTGCCGCGTCGAGCGAGGTGACGACGCCGATCCGGCGCGGAAAGGCCGGCAGCGCTCGCTTCTTCTCCGGATCGAACATGCCCTCCCGCTGCAACCGGTCGCGCAGGCGCACGAACGCCTCGAACAGCGCGCCGAGGCCTGCACGGCGCATGGTCTCGACACCAAGCTGGAAGTCCCCGCGCGGCTCGTACAGCGTGACCAGGGCCTGCACCTCGACCGTGAGGCCATCCCGCGCAACCCAGTCCAGTTGCTGGTTTCGGTGTCGGAACATCACGCACCGGACCTGCGCGTCCTCATCTTTGAGTGAGAAGTAGGCGTGGCCGGACCGCGCAAGCATGAAATTGGAAATTTCGCCGCGAACCCAGAGCAGCGCATAGCGGTGCTCGAGCAGATCCCTCACGCTGCGGTTGAGCGCGGAAACCGACAGAATTTCCGAGGGAGAACCGGTGGAAACCCGCGCCAAATCTGGTTCTTTGGGCATGAACGCAGTTTAACCTATCCACAGCGCGCTTCTGCCGGGAGGCATCTGCCGGGAGCCCGACCGCACGCAAGGGCGAAGATGGTTCTAACTCCATGATTAATATGTGTTTCTCTGTGCGTATAAAAAAACACCAAAGTGGAAGAAATCCTTATGCTCAACCGACTTAAGTACGCAATCCGCATCTTCTGCACATGCTTATCCACAGGAAATGTGGATAAGCGCAGTGCCTGTGGCTATTCGACTGGCATGCACGCCCGATGCTGTCGCAAGTGCGTCCATTGTGATGGGTCCAGCCATCGTGCGGCACCCGGCTGGAAGTACGCCGGCAAGACCGCACCTGCCTTGCTCAAACGACCTGCGCAAGCTAAAGTGACGGCCGTAGTCGTGCGAAGGGAAGCCGTTGTTTGAAATCATCCAGGCCGCGGGCTGGCCGATCTGGCCGTTACTGATCGCCTCGATCATCGCGGTGGCGCTCATCATCGAGCGCTTCATCACGCTGCGAAAGAATAAGGTCATCCCCGACGGCCTGCTCGATAAGGCCGTTGCGGCCTACCAGAAGCAGGGCATTACCGTCGAACTGGTCGCCGGGCTCGCGAAGGATTCACCCCTCGGGCAGGTGCTCGCGGCAGGACTGCGCAATCACAAGAGCCCGCGCTACGTGATGAAGGATGCGATAGAGGAGGCGGGCCGGGGCGTGACGCACGAGCTTGAGCGCTATCTCACCACGCTGGGCACCATCGCCTCTATCAGTCCGCTGATGGGCCTGTTCGGCACGGTGGTCGGCATGATCGAGATCTTCGGCTCGCAGGGTCCGACCGGTGGCAGCCCGGTGCAGCTCGCGCACGGCATTTCGGTCGCACTTTACAATACCGGCTTTGGCCTGGTCATCGCCATACCGGCGATGATTTTCTTCCGTCATTTCCGCGGCACGGTCGAGAGCTTCGTGCATGAGATGGAGCAGCAGTCGAGCAAGCTCGTCGACGTCGTGCACGGCGAGCGCTTCGATTTCGGCGGATCACCGAAACAACAGGGCTGAGGCTCCCGATGGATTTTCACGGGCGCATGAAGGAAGATCCCGAGATCAACCTGATCCCGATGATCGACGTGCTGCTCGTGATCATCATCTTCCTGATGCTCACGACCACCTATTCCAAGTTCGCCGAACTGCAGATCAGCCTGCCGACGGCTGACGCCGAGAAACAACTCGAGCGGGCCAACGAGATCAACGTCGTGGTCAGCGTCAGCGGACAATACCTGATACAGCGCAAACCGGTGCCATTCCGTGGCGTCGCGGCGCTGGCCGAGGAATTGCGCCGCGCAGGGGTGAACATCAAGGACCCCATCGTGGTGATCAACGCGGACAACAGCGCCACGCATCAGTCGGTGATCCGGGTGATGGACGCCGCGCGCCAGGCCGGCTACGGGCAGGTCGCGTTTGCCGTCGAGCAGGCGACGAAATAGGTCGCCCCGCCGCTCGCCGTTCGACGATGGGCCGGGGATTCGCCGCGAGGCACTGGTACCGGCTGAGTCCGGTGTCGCTGCTGCTGTATCCCGTCGGCCTTGTCTTTGGGCTTGCCGTGCGGCTGCGCAGGCTGCTGTACCGCCTGAACCTGCTCGCTTCGGTAAGGCTTCCGGTTCCGGTGATCGTCGTGGGCAACCTGACCGTCGGGGGTACCGGCAAGACCCCGCTCGTACTGTGGCTCGCCGCGTATCTGCAGCAGCAAGGCAGGCGGCCGGCGATCCTGTGCCGCGGCTACGGCGGCACCGATGTCGGCCCGCGCGCAGTCGTCGGTGACGACGACCCCGGATGCGTGGGCGACGAACCGCTGCTGCTCGCACTGCGCGGCGGCTGCCCGGTGTGGATCGGGCGCGATCGCGCGGCTGCCGGCGCCAAGATGCTCGGCGTGCATCCGGACCGCGACATCATCATCTGCGACGACGGGCTGCAGCATTACCGCATTCAGCGCGACCTCGAGATCGCGGTCGAGGACGAGCGCGGGCATGGCAACGGCCTGTTGCTTCCCGCGGGGCCCCTGCGCGAGCCTGCGCACAGGCCGGTCGATGCAAGGGTCTTGAATGGCGAGCCTGACGGCCCCGAAATAGCCCGATGTGGGCAGAGGGTGCTTGGACAGTGCGGACACGGCGGGGCGGCGATGGTGTTCAGGATGCGCCTGGAGCCGCGGGGCTTCTACTTTGTCCACGATCCCGCACGCTCAGTAAGCGTGGCGGAACTGTCGGGCAAGCGCCTTCACGCCGTGGCCGGGATCGGCAACCCGCAGCGGTTCTTTGCCCTGCTCAGGCGGCTCGGGCTCGACCCCGTGTGCCACGCCTTCCCGGACCACCACGCCTATGCCGCGGCCGATCTCGAGTTCCCCGATTGCGACCTGGTGCTTATGACCGAGAAAGATGCGGTAAAATGCCCACGGTGCGGCCGATCCGACCTGGTGGCTCTGCGCGTTGATGCCCTGCTCGATCCCGCCTTCCCGGACTTTCTATCATTGAGGCTCCATGGACGCGCGTCTGCTTGACATTCTTGTCTGCCCGATCTGCAAGGGGCCGCTCGTCTATAGGAAGGCCGTTGGCGAACTGATCTGCAAGGCCGATCGTCTGGCCTTCGCGATTCGCGACGACATTCCGGTGATGCTCGAGGACGAGGCGCGCAAGCTCGACCCCGGTGAGGAATTCGAGTAGGCGGGCATGCCCCGCGTAGCATTCAGCGTGGTGATTCCGGCGCGTTTCGCCTCCAGCCGGCTGCCGGGAAAGGCCTTGGCGGATATCGCAGGCAAGCCCATGATCGTGCGCGTCGCCGAACGCGCAAGAGAAAGCGGCGCGCTGCACGTGTGCATCGCCACCGATCACGAGGGAATCCGCGAGTCCGTCGAGCGGCATGGTTTCGCAGCCCTGATGACGCGCTCCGACCACCTCACGGGCACCGATCGCGTCGCCGAAATCATCCAGTCTCAGAATTTCAAACCCGAGGATATCGTGGTCAACGTCCAGGGCGACGAGCCCCTGATCGAGCCGGGCCTGATCCGCGCGGTTGCCGGCCTGCTCTCGGAAGCGCCCGAGGCTGCGATCGCGACCGCATGTCATCCGATACACGACGCCGCCGAGATGTTCGACCCGAACGTGGTCAAGGTCGTGCTGGACCACGAGGGCTATGCGCGCTACTTCAGCCGCGCGCCGATTCCCTGGGCACGGGACGCGTTCGCGCGCTCGACCTCCGCTTTGCCGCCCGGGCTGCCGTGTTACCGGCACATCGGCGTCTACGCCTATCGGGCACGCTTCCTGACGACCTTCCCGCGGCTTGCGCCTTCGCCGCTGGAGCAGTTCGAGGCGCTAGAACAGCTGCGCGCGCTCTGGCACGGCTTTCCCATCGCGGTCGCGGTGCGCCACGACGCGCCGCATCCCGGGGTGGACACGCCGGAAGACCTGGAGCGTGCGCGTGCGTGGTTTGACCGGCCACCTGATAAGCGGTAGGTTTTGCGTGGCAGCGCCGAACTGCATTGACCAGGGGACGCGCTTCGAATCGACCACCTTCGCATCGACTGGACAAAGGGACACACATGCGGCTCATCCTGATTGGACCACCCGGCGCCGGCAAGGGCACCCAAGCCGGTTTCATCACCGCCAAATACAGGATTCCGCAGATCTCCACGGGTGACATGCTGCGTGCGGCGATCAAGGCAGGATCGCCGCTCGGCGTTGCCGCCAAGAAGGACATGGACCAGGGTGCTCTGGTTTCCGACGACGTCATCATCGGGCTGGTCGAGGACCGGCTGAAACAGCCGGACTGCCAGATCGGCTATCTCTTCGACGGGTTTCCGCGCACTGTTCCTCAGGCCGAGGCGCTGCGGGCCGCCGGCGTGCCGCTCGACTTCGTGCTCGAGATTGACGTGCCCGACGAGGAGATCGTTGCGCGCATGGGCGGGCGGTGGGTGCATCTGGTCTCGGGACGTACTTACCACGTCAAGTTCAATCCGCCCAAGGTGCCGGGCAAGGACGACGCGACCGGTGAGCCGCTCATCCAGCGTGACGACGACAAGGAAGAGACGGTCCGCAAACGCCTGCAGGTCTACCATTCCCAGACCCAGCCGCTGATCGCCTACTACGGCAAGTGGGCCGCGCAGGGCGACCCGCGCGCGCCGAGGCACAGGAAGATTTCGGGGAGCGGCGGCGTCGAGGAGATCCGGGATCGGGCGTTTGCGGCGATTGCCTAGCATGGATTTACTCGCGAAGCCGCTGCCGGTATTGCTATAATCCGGGGCTCAAAAAAATAGACGGGACCGGCGGCGTAGCGGTCCACAACAGCGGAGGAATCATGGCATCTGAACTTTGGTTTGCGCTCATTTGCGCCATGATCGCGATCGCCTACGGCGCGATCTCGATCAAATGGATTCTGGCCCAGCCCACGGGCAACGATCGCATGCGCGAGATCGCCGCGGCGATACAGGCCGGCGCAATGGCGTATCTCAACCGCCAGTACACGACCATCGCCATCGTCGGCGTGATTCTCGCGGTGGCCATAGGCCTGGCGCTCGACGGGTATACCGCCGCAGGGTTCGTGATCGGCGCGCTGCTGTCGGGCGCGACCGGCTACATAGGCATGAACGTCTCGGTGCGCTCGAACGTGCGCACGGCCGAGGCTGCGCGCACCGGTCTGAACGAGGCGCTCACCATTGCATTCCGCGGCGGCGCCATCACCGGGATGCTGGTCGTGGGCCTGGGTCTGCTGGGCGTCGCGGGCTACTTCGCCATTCTTTATGGGAACGCAGCCGACAAGGCCGACCTGGTTCATATCATCCATCCGCTGGTGGGCCTGGGCTTCGGCGGTTCGCTGATCTCGATTTTCGCCCGACTCGGCGGCGGCATTTTCACCAAGGGGGCGGATGTCGGTGCCGACCTGGTCGGCAAGGTCGAGGCGGGAATTCCCGAAGACGATCCGCGCAACCCGGCGGTGATCGCGGACAACGTCGGCGACAACGTCGGTGACTGCGCCGGGATGGCCGCGGACCTGTTCGAGACCTACGCGGTCACCATCATCGCAACCATGCTGCTCGGCGCGCTGCTGGTGAAGACCACGTCGGCCGCCGCGGTGATCTATCCGCTGGTCATCGGCGGCTTTTCCATCGTCGCCTCGATCGTCGGCACCTGGTTCGTGAAGGCACGGTCCGGCGGCAAGATCATGAACGCGCTCTACCGCGGGTTGATCGTCGCCGGCGTGCTGGCTGCGATCGCGTACATCCCGATCACTTCCTGGGTCATGGGCGACGTGGTGAAGAACGTGCCGTTCGAGTTTGCCGGCGGCAAGCAGATGATCAGCCAGTGGAATCTCATCGGCGCGGCCTGGGTCGGCCTGGTGCTGACCGCGCTGATGGTGGTCATCACCGAGTACTACACCGCGACCGAATACGGGCCGGTGCAACACGTCGCGCAGGCCTCGACCACCGGCCACGCGACCAACATAATCGCCGGCCTGGGCGTGTCGATGCGCTCTACCGCCTGGCCGGTGCTCGCGGTGTGCACCGCGATCCTGCTCGCCTACAACTTGGCGGGCCTGTACGGCATCGCCATCGCCGCAACCTCTATGCTGTCGATGACCGGCATCATCGTCGCGCTCGACGCCTACGGTCCCATCACCGACAATGCCGGCGGCATCGCGGAGATGGCGAATCTGCCCGAGTCGGTGCGCGCGATCACCGATCCGCTCGACGCGGTGGGCAACACCACCAAGGCCGTGACCAAAGGGTACGCGATCGGTTCCGCGGGCCTGGCGGCGCTGGTGCTGTTCGCCGACTATACCCACGCGCTGGAGGCGGCGGGCAAGTCGTACACGTTCGACCTGTCCAACCACATGGTGATCATCGGTCTGTTCATCGGCGGCCTGGTGCCTTTCCTGTTCGCCGCGATGGCGATGGAAGCGGTCGGCCGGGCCGCGGGTGCGGTGGTGGTCGAAGTGCGGCGCCAGTTCAAGGAGATCCCCGGCATCATGGAGGGCACGGCCAAGCCCGACTACTCCCTGGCGGTGGACATGCTGACCAAGGCTGCGATCAGGGAAATGATCGTGCCGTCGCTGCTGCCGGTGCTGGTGCCGATCGTGATCGGGGTCACCCTCGGGCCGCAGGCCCTGGGCGGGGTGCTGATGGGCACCATCGTCACCGGCCTGTTCGTCGCCATTTCGATGACCACGGGCGGCGGCGCCTGGGACAACGCCAAGAAGTACATCGAGGACGGCCATCACGGCGGCAAGGGTTCGGACGCGCACAAGGCCGCGGTGACCGGCGACACCGTCGGCGACCCCTACAAGGATACGGCCGGCCCGGCGATCAATCCGCTGATCAAGATCATCAACATCGTTGCGCTGCTGATCGTGCCGCTGATCGCGTGACCGCGCGGGCGCCGGAAGAAAGGGCAGCTTCGGCTGCCTTTTAATCGACTTCGGTCGGACCGGACACGGCGCGCACTCACGCGCAGATGATTACCGGTTGGGCCTCTCAGGACGCAGCCTCAAACAGTCGCGTCCCGATATGCCTTTAGCACAGCATTCATTCGGGTCTGCCAGCCTGCGCCGAGTGCGCGATACCATGCGATCACATCGGCATCAATACGCAGAGCAATTTGTTCTTTGCGTTCGTGCGCGGCTTTCACAGGGCGGCCACGTTTGGCGCGCAGCTCTGCCACGCCACGGTGAGTAACCGCACCTTTCCAAAACGAGAGCACAGCGGCTCTGTCGCGTGGGTCATACGGCACATCAGACTTGCGAGTATTCACGGAAGTACGCTTCTTGCTCATGGCGTTCTGCCTCTCTGCATGAAATCATTCGGGGGCCGTCCTCGCGGGCATCTTCATGGGTAAGCATCGGCCCATCGAAAACGGGTTCACACTCAGCCAAGTCAATCTCATGCTTGCGCCGGTTCTTCTTGCGCTTGGCAGGGTCGTAGGCCGTGACATTTATTGTATATGCATTTATTTGGGTGGACTAGCCGCTTTGCGGCTTGTTTTTGGAATGGAATCGGCCAGAGAGCAAGGCAGGATGCGGCCCGTAGAAGATAAAGTTCGAGAATGTCGCGAGGCGTGGAGCAGCAGCGCGCCTGCGATTCGCGGCCGACCTGGCCCGAGACGACGTCCGCGGCGTCCGGATCCGGTTAGTCGACTTCGGCCGGACCGGACACGGCGCGCACACAGGCGAGCTGGCGCGTCGACAAGATCACCCGCGTGCAGCCCCCGGCGCAACGACGTTGTCGGCGTGGGCGTCGCCGCGAAGAAGACCGGCGCAACCTGCGCGACCGAGGCGGAAGCCTCGGGAAACGTCCTGGGACGCGGAGCGTGCCCTCGGGACCGGAGGGCGGTTCGTTGAGCTTGCCGCGCTGCCGGTGCGGTGGGGATGGGACCAATATAGCGGCAGATGGCGCCATATACGGGTAGATATTTGCATCTGCCGGTATATGGTTCTAGCATTGGTGCGGCGCAGATGATTACCAGTTGGGCCGCTTGATTGTTGTTCCTCGTCGAGACCGTGTTCACCACCTACGCGCTCCGTCACCACCACGCTGGCATGCATGCTCCGCGGCGCGTTTTGCTTCTGAGTGTGAGACGCATGTGCCTGAAACGCCGCGTCGCTATTGGGTTTGCGGGCAGTGGCTTCGTTTCGACACCGACCGCTTTCGTAGCGCCGTGCCGCGCCGCTCTTGTGGTTTCGGTCGCCGAAAGACTGCAGCCGTACTCGGCCTCGGCTACCACTCCTGTTTTCTCGCAGACAGCGGCGGCAACTCAAACTCTGTCGCTTCGGTTGGCGCAGCCACTCGGTTGTCGGCGTGCGCAGGTCGCACTTCGTTGTATCACTCCTTCGCTTTCGCACCCGCAGTCTCGGCTCCTCGCGCAGGCGCCCTTGCACGGTGCGTCGCCCAACTTTAGTTGGTGCGGACGGGCCGGAAGCGGCGTAGCATTTCTTGGCAACGCGGCGGCCCGCCGCACAACACGACTATAAGGACTTCCCCGTTTCTGCAACGGTAGCGGTGGTGACGATGGAAGAACGGACTGCGTCACTATAACCGGCCTGTTTGTGAGC
>Ga0154717_1022_pt1 | contig 37004 bp, 31 predicted proteins | sample Rifle2008BG16ft_FD_105725 | JGI IMG/M metagenome (GOLD analysis project Ga0154717, IMG submission 105725) | Betaproteobacteria bacterium RBG_16_64_18
CGCCCACCGCCACGGCCTCGTCGGGGTTCACGTCCCGGCGCGGCTCCTTGCCGAAAAAATCCTTCACCGCGTCCTGCACCTTGGGCATGCGCGTCATGCCGCCCACCAGGATCACGTCTTCGATGTCGGACATCTTGCAGCCGGCGTCCTTGAGCGCGACGCGGCACGGCTCGATCGTTCTCGCGATCAGGTCTTCCACCAGGCTTTCGAACTTGGCGCGGGTGACCTTGATCGCCAGATGTTTCGGGCCCGAGGCATCGGCCGTGATGTAGGGCAGATTGATCTCGGTCTGCTGGCCCGAGGACAGTTCGATCTTGGCCTTCTCCGCCGCGTCCTTGAGGCGCTGCAGTGCCAGCACGTCGTTCCGCAGGTCGATGCCCTGTTCCTTCTTGAATTCGTCGCAGAGATAATCGATCACGCGCTGGTCGAAGTCCTCGCCGCCGAGAAACGTGTCGCCGTTGGTGGACAGCACTTCGAACTGGTGTTCGTTCTCGACTTCGGCGATTTCGATGATGGAGATATCGAAGGTGCCGCCTCCCAGGTCATAGACCGCAATCTTGCGGTCGCCTTCCTTCTTGTCCATGCCAAAAGCGAGCGCGGAGGCGGTGGGCTCGTTGATGATGCGCTTGACGTCCAGGCCGGCGATGCGGCCTGCATCCTTGGTCGACTGGCGCTGCGAATCGTTGAAGTACGCCGGAACCGTGATCACCGCTTCGGTGACTTCCTCGCCGAGATAGTCCTCGGCGGTCTTTTTCATCTTGCGCAGCACCTGCGCGGAAATCTCCTGAGGCGCGATTCTCTTGCCGCGCACCTCCACCCAGGCGTCGCCGTTTTCGGCCTTGAGGATCTTGAACGGCATGAGGTCGATGTCCTTCTGGACCTCTTTTTCCTCGAAGCGGCGGCCGATCAGGCGCTTGACCGCGTAGAGCGTGTTTTTGGCGTTGGTCACGGCCTGGCGCTTTGCGGGCGCGCCGACCAGGATCTCCCCGTCCTCCATGTAGGCGACGGTCGATGGCGTGGTGCGCGAGCCCTCGGAGTTGACGATCACCTTGGCCTTGCCGCCCTCCATGATGGCCACGCAGGAGTTGGTCGTGCCGAGGTCGATTCCGATTATCTTTCCCATGGTCTTTCCTTCTGATTCGATTGGCGATTAACCCTATCCGGGATATGGGGCCGCAGCGGTAATTCTCAAGCGGTCAAGCGTTCAAGCGTCCTTGGCGCTGGCGACGGTCACCAGAGCGGGGCGGACCACCCGGTCGTGCAGCAGGTAACCCTTCTGGAGCACGTTGATGACAGTGTTGGGCTCCTTGTCCGAGGGCAGCATGCTGATCGCCTGGTGCCGGTGCGGGTCGAATTTTTCCCCCGCCGGATTGATTTCCTTCAGGCCGGCTTTCTCGAATACGGCCGAGAGCTGCTTCAGGGTCAGCTCGACCCCGCTCTTCAAGGCCTCCAGGGTGGCATTGTCGGCGGCCAGCGTCGCTTCGAGGCTGTCCTTGACCGGCAGCAGGTCCGAGGCAAAGTTTTCGGTGGCGTACTTGTGGGCGTTGGCGATGTCGACCTGAGCGCGCTTGTGGATGTTGTCCGCTTCGGCCTTTGCGCGAAGCCACGCGTCGTGGTGCTCCTGGGACTTGAGTTCGGCCTGGCGCAGCACTTCCTCCAGGTTCGGAATGGATTCGGTACCTGCAGCAGCCGGGCCAGACGCCTCTTCGGGCTGGGTTCCAGGCGCTTGTCCTTGCTGCCCCTGATTCTCAGCGCTAGGGCGCTGCTGTTCCTCTGTCATCGCTCAGGCTCCGTCACATGTCGCGTATTTGGCGCAAGTGTCTGTTATTGGGGCGGTCTTTGGTTTTTCAAGAGGCCGCGGGTGAACTTCCCACGACCCGGGCGTCCAGAGCATCGGCGAAGATTTTGGTTTTACATAACTCTCCCGATTACGGGAAAGTTGCAACTTCGCGTCTTCCCGAAATCGGGAGATGGAGAAAGGCGGGCCGGCCGGATCAGGACCGGGCGCCCAGCGCCAGTGCGCGCTGCCGGCTGAGTTCGAGGGCCGCGGCGCCCTCGTCCCGCTCGGCGCTTACCCAACCGGACAGATGTTCCAGCGCAATGTCGGCCAGCGCATGGATCCAGTCGTCACGCTCGTTCAGGCAGGGGATGAAATGGAATTCCTTGCCGCCGGCGGCAAGGAACGCCTCCTTGCCCTCGATGCCGATTTCCTCGAGCGTCTCCAGGCAGTCGGCGACGAATCCCGGGCAGACCACATCCACGCGCCGTACGCCCTGCCGGGCGAGATCCTGGAGTGTGGGCAGCGTGTAGGGTTGGAGCCATTCGGTGCGGCCGAAACGGGACTGGAAGCTGAGTTGCCAATGGCTGTCGGGAACTCGCAGGGCCTCCGCGAGCAGGCGCGCGGTCTTCTGGCATTCGCAGTGATAGGGATCGCCGCGGTCAAGCGTATACCGCGGCAGCCCGTGGAAGCTCACCAGCAATCTGTCCGTGCGGCCGTTCGCACCCCAGTGCTCGCGCACCTGGGCGGTGAGCGCGGCGACATAGCCCGGATGATCGTGAAAGTGCCGCACCATGCGGATCTCGGGCACGTTGCGGGTGCCCTGGATGAAGCGCGCCACCTCGTCGAAGGCGCTCGCCGTGGTGCTTGCGGCGTATTGCGGATACAGCGGAAGCACCAGAATCCGGTCGCAGCCGGCGCCCTTGAGGCGCTCGAGCGCGCCGCCGATCGAGGGTTCGCCGTAGCGCATCGCGTAGTCCACGGTCATCGGCGAGCGCACGCGCTCGCCCAGGTAACCGGCGAGCAGGCGCGCCTGACGCACGGTATGCACCATGAGCGGCGAGCCTTCGCCGGACCAGATGCGCGCGTATTTCTGCGCCGACTGCCTGGGCCGCGTGTTCAGGATGATGCCGTGCAGGATCGGCAGCCAAACGGCGCGCGGGATCTCCACCACGCGCGGATCGCCGAGGAACTGCTTCAGGTAGCGGCGCACCGCCGCGGCGGTCGGGGCTTCGGGCGTCCCCAGGTTCACCAGCAGGATGGCGGTCCTGGCGGGCGAGCCATGCGTGAACGGGGGTTCCGGTGAGAAACGGGGCATCGGGCGCGGGGATCGTGATCGGGGGCTAAGCCGGCAGTGCCGGAAGAAAGCAGCACGGTTTGTTTAGGTTTTCACCATCTCCCGATTTCGGGAAGTTGCGAAGTTGAAGTTGCAACTTCCCGAAATCGGGAGACCTATAGAAGGCCAAATTCTTCGCCGGGGCTGTCAATATGGGGATCGCGAAACGACTAGTGCTGGGAGAGCGCGCTGGAGAGCAGCTTTGCGGTGATGTCGACGATCGGGATGACGCGCTCGTAGGCCATGCGCGTGGGTCCGATCACGCCCACTGTGCCCACCACCTGGCCGTCCACCTCGTAGGGCGCGGTGACCACGCTGCACTCGTCCAGCTGCATGATCCCGGATTCGCCGCCGATGAAAATCTGCACGCCATGGGCATGCGTGCTCACATCGAGAATCTGCATGAGCACGGTCTTCTTCTCGAACAGATCGAAGAGTTCGCGCAGCTTGGACATGTTGGAGGACAGGTCCTGGGAGTCGAGCAGGTTTCTCTCGCCGCTGATGACGTAGCTCTCCGCGCTCTCCGAGAGCGCCTTGTCGCTCGCATCGAGCGCCGCCGTCATCAGCCCCATCATGTCCTCTCGCAAGCGCTTGAGCTCGTCCTGGACCCGCCGGCGGATGTCGTCGAAAGCGAGGCCGGCGTAGTTCTGGTTGAGGAAGTTCGCGACCGTCGTCAGTTCGGAGGGCGAGAAAGCCTTATCGGTGAACAGGATCCGGTTCTGCACGTCCCCCTGCGGGGTGACCAGGATCAGCAGCACGCGCTTTTCCGACAGGGCCAGGAATTCGATGTGCCGGAATGCCGCGCTCGGTCGGCGCTGCGCCACCACCACGCCCGCAAAGTGCGTCAGTTCGGACAGCAGCTGCGATGCCGAGCTGATCAGCTTCTGCGGATGCTCCGGATGCAGGTTTCCCTCGAGCTGGCTGATCTGGACCTGGTCGAGCGGCTTGATCTTGAGCAGCGTGTCGACGAAGAAGCGGTAGCCGCGGGGCGTCGGCACGCGGCCGGACGAGGTATGGGGACTGGCGATGAACCCGAGTTCCTCCAGATCGGCCATGATGTTGCGCACCGTTGCCGGTGACAGATCGAGCCCGGAATAGCGCGACAGCGCCCGCGAGCCGACCGGCTCGCCTTCGGTGACGTAGCGCTCCACGAGCGTCTTGAGAAGAATCTGTGAACGGCGATCGAGCATGGCTAGTGCATTCTACCGAAATGGCAGGGGCGCACAACGGTACCGTTGCGCAACGCCGGTACGGCGGGCCGGACGCCACGCCTTTTGTCACATCGGCACCTTTCTGATTTAATGGCGCTTATGCCCGCTTCCCTGCCTGCTTTCAAATCCGTCGCCCTGATCGGGCTCTACAACGCGCGCCAAAGCGCCGAAACGCTGATGTCGCTGGCCGAATTTCTCGTCGGGCAGGGGTGCAGCGTCATGGTCGAGTCGGAAACCGCCGGCAACTGCGGGCTGGCCCAGTTTCCCATTGCCGACTACGCGCAAATCGGCGCCCAGGCGGACCTCGCGGTGGTGCTCGGCGGCGACGGCAGCATGCTCTCGGCGGCGCGCCACCTGGTCGCCTACCGCGTGCCGCTGGTCGGGATCAACCAGGGGCGCCTGGGTTTCATGACCGACATCGCGCTGGGCAACATGATCGAATCGATGCGCCAACTCCTGGCGGGCCGGTTCTCGCTCGAGGAGCGCACCATGCTCGATGCCGAGGTGATGCGTGCCGGCGAGCGCCTGGTATCCACGCGCGGGCTCAACGACGTGGTGGTGAACAAGGGCGCCGTCGGCCGGCTGATCGAGTTCCTGGTCCACATCGACGGCGAGTTCGTCTACGACCTGCGCTCCGACGGCCTCATCGTTGCGACGCCGACCGGCTCCACGGCGTATTCGCTGTCATCCAACGGCCCCATCCTGCAACCCAAGGTGCCCGGATTCGCGCTGGTGCCGATCTGCCCGCATACGCTGTCCAACCGGCCGATCACGGTGAGCGACAGCTCCTGCATCGAGATCACGCTCAAGCGCGCCGTCGATGCGCGGCTGCATTTCGACGGCCGGCCGCAATGCGACCTGCACGAGGGGGACTGCGTCACCATCCGGCGGGCCGAACACACCATCACGTTCGTGCACCCGCCGGGGTACAGCTACTACGCGATGCTGCGCGAGAAGCTGCACTGGAGCGAGATGTATTAGCCGCTTATGACTCCAGTGTTGACACGCTTGGCGACGAAATTTGGTTTTTTCAGGTCTCCCGTTTTCGGGCAGTGGCAACTTCGCCACTGCCCGAAAACGGGAGATTGGGAAAGGCAGTCGATCCGTTCGGCGATCGCGGTTTAGTCGGCCAGGCAGGTAGGGCTCCCATGCTGGTTCAACTCTCGATACGCGATTTCGCGATCGTCGATTCCCTGGAACTCGTCTTCAGTCCGGGGTTCACGGCGCTCACCGGCGAGACCGGGGCGGGCAAGTCGATACTCATCGACGCGCTGGCGCTGGCGCTGGGAGAGCGCGCCGACGCCGAGCAGATTCGCGCCGGAGGCGAGCGCGCCGATGTCACGGCGGAGTTTGCGGTCGATGCGCTGGAGGACGTGCAGCGCTGGCTCGCCGAGCAGGCTCTCGAGGGTGACCCGGGCAGACTGCTGTTGCGCCGCGTGGTCGACCGCGGGGGACGCTCCCGCGCCTTCATCAACGGGCGCGCCGCCATGCTCAACCAGGTGCGCGAAATCGGCGACCGGCTGGTGGACATCCATGGCCAGCACGCGCACCAGTCGCTGCTGCATCCGGCCATGCAGCGGCAGGTGCTCGACGCCCACGCCGGGCTGGCGGCGCTGGCGCGGGAGGTCGCGGAGGCATACCGGAGCTGGCAGCATCTGGCAAGGGCGCGGATCGAGCACGAGACCAACGCGGCGGTTCGCAACACCGAACGCGAGCAGCTCACCTGGCAGGTGGACGAGTTGGCCAAACTTGCGCTGGCGCCCGGCGAGTGGGAAAGCGTGCAGGCCGAGCACAGCCGGCTGGCGCACGCGGCGAGCCTGGTCGAAGGCGTGCAGGGCGCGCTCGATGCGCTGTCGGAGTCCGATGCCGCGGTGCTGGGCGGCCTGTCCGGCGCGTTGTCCCGGCTGCGGCCGCTGGTCGCCTACGATGCCGCGCTGGCTGATGTGCTGGCGATGCTCGAGTCCGCCGAGGCGCAGGCGGGCGAGGCGGTGCATGCGCTGCGCCACTATGCGGGCCGGGTCGAACTCGATCCCCGGCGGCTGCGCGGCGTGGAGCAGCGGCTGGAGTCGATTCACGGCACCGCCCGCAAGTACCGCGTGAAACCGGAAGCCCTGCCCGAACAGCTCGCCGACCTGCGCTCGCGACTGCAGGTGCTGGAGATCGCCTCCGATCTGCAGGCGCTGGCCAAGGAGGAGCAGACGGCGCTCGCGCGCTACCAGGATCGCGCCCGCAAACTCGGCACCGACCGCAGGAAGGCAGCGGCCCGGCTCTCGAAGGAGGTGAGCGCGGCCATGAAGGAACTCGCGATGACCGGCGGTCGATTCGAGATTGCGCTGCGCGCGCTGCCCGAAGCAAGCGCGGCGGGGAACGAGGAAGTGGAGTTTCTGGTCGCCGCCAATGCGGGCGCCGAGCCCCGGCCCCTGGCCAAGGTGGTGTCCGGCGGCGAGTTGTCGCGCATCAGCCTCGCCATCCAGGTGATCACCAGCAAGGCGGCCGCGGTGCCTACGCTCATTTTCGATGAAGTCGACGCGGGTATAGGCGGGGCGGTGGCCGAAGTGGTCGGCAGGAAGCTGCGCGCGCTCGGCGGGGGCCGCCAGGTGCTGTGCGTCACCCACCTGCCGCAGGTGGCCGCGCAGGCGGCGCAGCAATGGTCGGTCGAGAAGGCGTTCGAAGGCGGCAGCGTGAAAAGCCTGGTGCATCCGCTCGACGGGCCTACCCGCATCGAGGAGATTGCACGCATGCTGGGCGGGGTAGAGGTGACGGCCACCACGCGCAGGCATGCCGCCGAAATGCTGGGGCTGCGCTAGAAGGCTCGGTTTTTGGTACAGTGTGTCCGGGATTCTTTGAGGGGGTACCTATGCGGATGACAAGAACAAGGCAGTCGGGGGCTGCACAGATGGTGGTGCTGATCGTCGTTGCCGTGCTGCTCGGCGTGGGATACGTGGCGCTGGACATGTACGGCGAAGGCCAGAAATACATGACCATGACCGAATCGCGCGGCATGCAAATCATCCAGGCGCTCTCCAAGCACAGGCAGGCCGGGGGCGCCTACCCGGATGCGCTCGACAAGCTGGCGCCGAAGTTCATCGCGGCGCTGCCCAAGTGCCCCGCCGGCGAGCCGTTTGCGTATGCGCTCTCTGGAACCGAATACACGCTCGGCTGCCAGAACGTCGGGTTCAAGACCAGTCCCTACGGCTACGACTCGCGGTCCAAGGCCTGGAGCGGATAGCGAATCAACGAGCGCCGCTGGCGGCATGGGAATGCCGCCCTGCGCAACGGGTAAGCTGCAGGTCGGCAATCCTTTGCCGGCAGAAGCGCCTGTGCAAATTTGTGCGGACCGGTCGGTTGCGGTAGAATTGCGCCCCTTACAGGCGCGTAGCTCAGCTGGTTAGAGCATCACCTTGACATGGTGGGGGTCGTTGGTTCGAGTCCAATCGCGCCTACCACACAGACCCCGAGGCCAGCGGACAGGGGAGGCTGTTCCCCCCCCGGTTGCTGGCTTCTTTTCTTGACCTATGCCAGTCGTTCGATTACCTGACGGGTCGCAAAAGACCTTCGATGTCCCCGTGACCGTCGGCGAGGTCGCTGCCTCAATCGGTCCGGGCCTCGCGCGCGCCGCGCTGGCGGGCAAACTCGACGGCAGGCTGGTGGATAGTTCCCACCGCATCGAGGGCGACGCCGCTCTGGCCATCGTCACCGAGCGCGACCCCGAGGGCATCGAAATCCTGCGCCATTCGACGGCGCACCTGCTCGCGCACGCGGTCAAGGCACTGTTCCCCGAGGCCCAGGTGACCATCGGTCCGGTCATCGAAAACGGCTTCTACTACGACTTTGCCTTCAAGCGGCCGTTCACGCCCGAAGACCTCGCGGCGATCGAGAAACGCATGCAGGAAATCGCCAAACGCGATCATCCGGTGACCAGAAAGGTGCTGGCGCGCGATGAGGCGGTGGCCTATTTCAAGGGCATCGGCGAGTGCTACAAGGCCGAAATCATCGAGGGTATTCCCGCAGGCGATGCGGTGTCGCTCTATACGCAGGGCGAATTCACCGACCTGTGCCGCGGACCGCACGTGCCATCCACCGGCCGGCTGAAGGTCTACAAGCTCATGCGCGTGGCCGGCGCCTACTGGCGCGGGGACTCCAAGAACGAGATGCTGCAGCGGATCTATGGCACGGCATGGGCGAAGAAGGAGGACCAGGACGCGTACCTGCACATGCTCGAGGAGGCGGAAAAGCGCGACCACCGTCGCCTGGGCACGCAGTTAGGCTTGTTCCACGTGCAGGAGGAGGCGCCGGGCATGGTGTTCTGGCACCCCAAGGGCTGGACCCTCTGGCAGTGCATCGAGCAGTACATGCGCCGGATCTACCGCGACCACGGCTATCAGGAGGTGCGCTGCCCGCAGATTCTCGACCGCAGCCTGTGGGAAAAATCCGGCCACTGGGAGAACTTCAAGGAACAGATGTTCACCACGTCGTCGGAGAGCCGGGACTATGCGATCAAGCCGATGAATTGTCCCGGGCATGTGCAGATCTTCAACAAGGGCATGCGCAGCTACCGCGACCTGCCGCTGCGTTTGGGCGAATTCGGGTCCTGCCACAGGAACGAGCCCTCGGGCGCCCTGCACGGCATCATGCGCATCCGCAGTTTCACCCAGGATGACGGCCACATCTTCTGCACCGAGGCGCAGATCCAGCCGGAAGTGGCGAATTTCATCGACCTGCTGCAGCGGGTCTACCGCGACTTCGGATTCGGCGCCATCATATACAAGCTGTCCACGCGGCCGCCCAAGCGCGTGGGATCGGACCAGACCTGGGACGTCGCCGAGCGGGCGCTGGCCGATGCGCTGGACGGCAAGGGCCTGGCCTGGGAGGAAGTGAAGGGCGAAGGCGCCTTCTACGGCCCGAAAGTCGAGTTCTCGCTCAAGGACTCGATCGGCCGGGTCTGGCAGTGCGGGACCATACAGGTGGACTTCTCGATGCCCGGGCGCCTCGGCGCCGAGTTCGTCGCCGAGGACAATACGCGCAAGGTCCCCGTGATGCTGCACCGGGCGATCCTCGGATCGATGGAGCGCTTCATCGGCATCCTGCTCGAACACTACTCGGGGGCCATGCCGGTGTGGCTGGCGCCGGTTCAGGCGATGGTGCTCAATATCTCCGAAGGCCAGGCCGAATATGCCGCGCAGGTGGCCAAAAAGCTGCGCAAAGCCGGCGTCCGGGCCGAATCCGACTTGAGAAATGAGAAGATAACCTATAAAATTCGCGAACATAGCATGCAGAAGCTGCCTTATCTGCTGGTTGTGGGTGAAAAGGAAAAGGCGGCGGGTAAGGTGGCCGCCCGCGCGCGCGGTGGTGCAGACCTCGGGCAGATGTCGGTGGAAGACTTCATCGGCCGTCTGAGCACCGAGGAGCACGCATACGTGGGCGCAGCGACCTGATTATCGATCTTTACGAGGATATCCAACATCGCCACAGAGAGACAGCAACGCATCAACACAGAGATCAACGCGCCTGAAGTGCGCTTGATCGGCCAGGAAGGCGAGCAGCTCGGCATTGTTCCTGTGCGCGACGCGCAGAAGATGGCCGAGGAAGCCGAGGTGGATCTGGTGGAAATCGCGCCGCTTGCCACGCCGCCCGTGTGCAAACTCATGGACTTCGGCAAGTTCAAGTATCGCGAAGCCAAGAAGCTGCACGAGACCAAGCTCAAGCAGAAGCAGATCCAGGTCAAGGAAGTGAAATTCCGGCCCGGCACCGACGAAGGTGATTACAAGATCAAGCTGCGCAACCTGACCAAGTTTCTCGAAGACGGCGACAAGGCAAAAGTAACACTGCGCTACCGCGGCCGCGAAATGGCGCATCAGGAGTTCGGTGTGCGCCTGATCGAGCGGGTGAAGAGCGATCTGGAGGCCATCGCGGTCGTGGAGCAGTGGCCGAAGATGGAAGGGCGCCAGTTGATCATGGTGCTGTCACCGAGGAAGGCGGTCGTGCCACCGGTGAAGAAGAAGTCGGACGCGGCGGCGAAAAAGCCCGCGGCGAAGAAGCCGGACGCGACGGAGACGAAGCCGGATGAGGCAGTGCCGAGTCCTGCGGTAGGGTCCAGTTAGCGTTTAACCACAGCGTGCGCCGTGCGCACGAGCGATTGCAGTAAGGCTTGCCTTCAGGTCCGAAGGCGGGCTGGAAAGCGTAGTGAGGCCCCCCTGTAGACGGGAGCGGGCTGTGAAAACAAGTCGTGCCGCGGTCACGAAGCGCTCCTTGCGGAGCCACCCGGCGCCGGCATTAAATTGGAGGCTCTCATGCCCAAAATGAAGACCAAGAGCGGCGCCAAAAAGCGCTTTCGCGTCCAGGGAGGCGGCGGCATCAAGCGCGCCAAGGCGTTCCTGCGGCACATCCTCACCAAGAAATCGAGCGGCCGCAAGCGCGCTTTGCGTGGCACCACGCAGGTGGACGCGAGCAACCGGGCCGCGGTGAAGTCGATGCTGCCCTACGCGTGATGGTCAGATCCCATCGACCCGTCGCACAAACCCACCCTACCGAATAGCTGACGATGCAGCGCCCGTTGTTGGGGCGCCATCGATACACGAAGGAGCACGATCATGCCAAGAGTCAAACGTGGCGTAACGGCGCACGCGCGCCACAAGAAAGTCATTGCGCAGGCCAAGGGTTTTCGCGGCCGCCGCGGAAACGTATTCCGCATCGCCAAAGAAGCGGTGATGAAGGCAGGGCAGTATGCCTACCGCGACCGCCGCCAGAAGAAGCGCCAGTTCCGCGCGCTCTGGGTCATACGCATCAACGCCGCAGCGCGCGAGATGGGGCTGACCTACAGCACGTTCATGAACGGGCTGAAGAAGGCCTCGATCGAAGTCGACCGCAAGGTGCTCGCGCATCTGGCGGTCGCCGACAAGGCCGCTTTCGCGAAAATCGCCAACCAGGTCAAAGCGACGCTCGGGGTTTAGTGGCGTGAGAACTTCCCTGCGCATCCAGGGGGGAGGATCGCTATGAACGACATCGAGCAAATCGTCGGCGACGCGATTGCCCAGTTTGCCGGCACCGGTGATGCGGCCGAGTTGGAGCGCGTCAAGGCCGGCTATCTCGGACGCGCGGGGCGCCTGACCGAAATGCTCAAGGGGCTGGGTAAACTCCCGCCCGAAGCGCGCCGGGAAGCAGGCGCGCTGATCAACGCCGCCAAGGAGCGCATCGAAGCCGCGCTCACCGAGCGGCGCGAGGCGATCGCCCTCGCCGCACTCGATGCGCGCCTGGCCGAGGAAGCGCTCGACGTCACGCTCCCCGGGCGCGGCCGCGGCCGCGGCAGCATCCACCCCGTCATCCGCACCTGGGAGCGAGTCGAGGCGATTTTCCGCTCCATCGGCTTCGACGTCGCCGACGGCCCGGAGATCGAGAACGACTGGTACAACTTCACCGCGCTCAACAACCCGGAAAACCATCCGGCGCGCTCGATGCAGGACACCTTCTACATCGAGGACAAGGACGCCGCCGGGCTGCAACTGCTGCTGCGCACCCACACCAGCCCCATGCAGGTGCGCTACGCGCGCCAGCACAAGCCGCCGATCAAGGTGATCGCGCCGGGGCGCACCTACCGCGTGGACAGCGATGCGACGCACTCGCCGATGTTCCACCAGGTCGAGGGGTTGTGGATCGACGAACACATCAGCTTCGCCGACCTGAAGGGCGTCTACACCGATTTCCTGCGCCGCTTCTTCGAGACCTACGACCTGCAGGTGCGGTTCCGGCCTTCGTTCTTTCCGTTCACGGAGCCTTCGGCGGAAATCGACATGATGTTCGCCGACGGTCCGAACAAGGGCAAGTGGCTGGAGATCTGCGGCAGCGGCCAGGTGCATCCGAGCGTGGTGCGCAATTTCGGCCTCGACCCGGAGCGCTACATCGGCTTCGCGTTCGGCTCGGGCCTGGAGCGGCTCACCATGCTGCGCTATGGCATCGACGACCTGCGGCTTTTTTTCGACGGCGACCTGCGCTTCCTGCGGCAGTTCGCGTGAGCCGGACCTGAACCCATGCAGTTTTCCGAACGCTGGCTGAGAACCCTCGTCGATCCCTCGCTGTCGGCCGACGAGCTGTGTCATCTGCTGACGATGTCCGGCCTGGAGATCGAGACCTGCGCACCGGTCGCACCGCCCTTCTCCGGTGTGGTGGTGGCCCAGATGCTCGCGGTCGCCAAGCACCCCAATGCCGACCGCCTCACCGTCTGCAGCGTGGATGCCGGAACCGGCGCGCCCCTTTCCATCGTCTGCGGCGCGCCGAACGTCGCCGCCGGCATGAAGGTGCCCTGCGCGCTCGTCGGCGCCAGGTTGCCCGGCGAATCGCCGGACCGGCCCTTCGAGATCAAGCCCGCGACCATGCGCGGCGTGCAGAGCCAGGGCATGCTGTGTTCGGCGCGCGAGCTGGGTCTGTCGGATGATCACAGCGGCCTGCTCGCGCTGCCCGCGAATGCGCCGGTCGGGCGCGATTTCCGCGACTTCTACGAGCTGGACGACAGGCTGATCACCGTCAAGCTCACGCCCAACCGCGCCGACTGCCTGTCGGTGCTGGGCGTGGCGCGCGAGGTCGCGGCCCTCACGCGCGCCAAGCTCGCTCCGCCCCCGGTTGCACCGGTTGCGCCGGCGATCGAAGAAACCTTCCCGGTGAGCATCACCGACCCGCAAGGCTGCGGCCGCTTCACCGGCCGCGTGATTCGCAACGTCGACGCAGGCGCACCGACCCCGGAATGGATGAAGCGGCGCCTGGAGCGCGCGGGCCAGCGCGCGATCTCGGCCCTGGTGGACGTCACCAACTACGTGATGCTCGAACTGGGCCGGCCGCTGCACGTCTACGACCTGGACAAGGTGCGCGGCGGCATCGACGTGCGCTTCGGGCGCAAGGGCGAGTCGGTGAAGCTGCTGAACGAGCAGACCGTGGCGGTGGACGAGGACGTGTTGTGCATCACCGACGACTCGGGCCCCATCGGCCTGGCCGGCATCATGGGCGGCGAGGGCACCAAGGCGGATCTGGAAACGCGGCACGTGTTCCTCGAATCGGCGTTCTTCTTTCCGAACGTGATCGCGGGCCGCTCGCGGCGCTACAATTTTTCCAGCGATGCGGCGCACCGCTTCGAGCGCGGCGTGGACTTCGACAACAACGTGGCGGGCATCGAGCGCGCCACGCGCCTGATCCTGGACATCTGCGGCGGCCAGGCAGGCCCGGTCGAGGATCTGGTCGCGCGACTGCCCGAGCGCCGGCCGGTGATGCTGCGCGTCGCCCGCGCGCACAAGGTGATCGGGGTGGTCGTGCCCGCCGACGAGATCTCCGACATTTTCCACAGGCTGGGATTCGAATCCGCGCGCGAGGGCGCCGGTGCGAACGAAGTGTTCGTGGTCACGCCGCCCTCGTTCCGCTTCGACATCGAGATCGAGGAAGACCTCATCGAGGAGGTCGCGCGCGTGCACGGCTTCGAGCGCATTCCGGCGCATCCGCCCGCAGCGCCCGCGCTGATGCGCGCCGAACCCGAGCGCAGGCGCTCGCTGCACGACGTACGCCACCAACTCGCCGCCAGCGACTATCACGAGGTGATCAACTTCAGCTTCGTCGAGGAAGCCTGGGAAGCCGATTTCGCGGGCAACGCGGATCCCATCCGCCTGCTCAACCCGATCGCGAGCCAGCTCGCCGTGATGCGCAGCTCGCTCATCGGCAGCCTGGTGGCCAACCTGAGGCACAACCTCAACCGCAAGATTGCGCGGATTCGCGTGTTCGAGATCGGGCGCGTCTATCTGCGCGATCCGGCGACCAAGGACGGCGACCGCGATGTCGCGGGCGTGCGCCAACCGGTGCGCGTCGGCGCCATCGCCTGCGGGCCGGCGCTGGACGAGCAGTGGGGCGAGCGTGCCCGCGCAGTGGATTTTTTCGATATCAAGGGCGACCTGGAAGCGCTGCTCGCGCCTCTGCGCGCCCGTTTCGAGCCTGCCGTTCATCCGCACCCCGCGCTGCATCCGGGACGCGCCGCGCGCGTGATGCTTGGCGGCACGCCGATCGGCTGGGTCGGCGAACTCCATCCGCGCTGGCAGCAGAAATACGAGCTTTCCGCGGCGCCGGTACTGTTCGAACTGGATGCGGCGCCGATACTGGCGCTGGAGCTGCCCCGCTACAGCGAGGTATCGCGCTTTCCGCCGGTGGTCCGGGACCTGGCGGTGGTGGTGTCCGAATCCGCACCCGCGCAGGCGCTTCTGGACGAACTGGAAGCGTCGCGTCCGGCCGTGGTGCAGGACATCCGTTTGTTCGATGTGTACCAGGGAAAAGGCATCCCTGCAGGTCAAAAAAGCCTTGCGTTTCGGGTAGTTATGCAAGATACTGCGAAAACTTTGACTGACGGGGAAGCCGACGCCGCTATGGCGCAGCTGATCCGGTCGCTCGCGGCGAAATTCGGCGCGAGATTGCGTGCCTAGGGAGCGAATAATGACACTCACCAAAGCTGAGCTCGCGGATATGCTGTTCGAGAAGGTCGGGCTCAACAAGCGTGAAGCGAAGGACATGGTCGAGACGTTTTTCGAGGAGATCCGCATCGCGCTGGAGACCGGGGACACGGTGAAGCTCTCCGGCTTCGGCAACTTCCAGCTTCGCGACAAGCCGCAGCGCCCGGGCCGCAACCCGAAGACCGGCGAGGAAATTCCCATCACCGCACGCCGGGTGGTCACTTTCCACGCGAGCCAGAAGCTGAAGGCGCTGGTCGAGCAGATCCATGGAAAGCCACAGCAAGGGCAGTAGCGGCGCGCTGCCGCCCATCCCGGCGAAACGCTATTTCACCATCGGCGAGGTGAGCGAGTTGTGTGGCGTGAAGCCGCACGTGCTGCGCTACTGGGAACAGGAATTCACCCAGTTGAAGCCGGTCAAGCGCCGCGGCAACCGGCGCTACTACCAGCACCACGAAGTGCTGCTCATCCGCCGCATCCGCGACCTGCTGTACGAACAGGGCTTCACCATCAGCGGCGCGCGCAACCGGCTCGACGAGGGATCGGCATCGGGGAGGGCGGGAAAGAACGGCGCCTCGCCGGCGCCGGCCGCCGAACTCGCGGCCTTGCGGCAGGAAATCAAGAGCGTCATCGAATTGCTGCGCGGCTAGAGCGAGCGCGAAGAGCGCAGTCTGCGGAAGCACCGTTTCCTTCTGATATAATTCGCGCTCTCGGGGCGTAGCGCAGCCTGGTAGCGTACCTGCATGGGGTGCAGGTGGTCGGAGGTTCAAATCCTCTCGCCCCGACCAGCCAAATCAAAGGGTTCCCGTTGCGGAACCCTTTTCTTTTTCTGAGATGACCTGTGACCTGCTCCCCGCCAGCCGTACCAATCTAAAGGTAGGGAAGTCCGTCGCCCCTCGGAGTGGTACGGTATAGTCGCGGCTTCTTGCAGGCGCCGATCACGGCCTCAGCAGCCATTCGTCACCGTAGAGGGCAATGACATGAAACACGCGATACAGACCGCGGCTTTGATAGCGTTGATTATGTTGCAGCCGGCGTGGATAAGCACTGCGGTGGCGCAACAATATCCAACCAAGCCGATCACCCTGATCGTTCCGTTTGCGCCGGGCGGTCCGGTAGATACGCTGGCGCGGCCGGTTGCCAATAGCATGGCAAAGGCGCTCAAGCAGACCATCCTCATCGACAACGTTGGCGGCGCGAGCGGCAATATCGGGGTGACGCGTGCAGCGAAGGCAGCGCCGGACGGTTACACGGTTCTGATTCACCACATCGGGATGTCAACGAGCCCCGCGCTGTTCCGTAAGCTCGATTACGATCCGGTCGCAGATTTCGACACTATCGGGCTGATTGGCGACTCGACTTCGCTGCTGCTGGCGCGGCGCGATTTCCCGGCGAACGATTTGCAGGGGTTCATCGCCTTCGTGAAGGCAAACAAGGACAAACTGAGCTTCGCGAGCACGGGCCCGAGCGGTGGCCCCCCTTGCGCGTTGCTGTTCATGAACGCGATCCAGACCGAAATCCTGGAAGTCGTCTACAAGAGCACCGCCCTTGGCATGACGGAGCTGATCGCCGGGCGCGTCGATATGATGTGCGATTCCGTATTGACGGCCACGCCTTACATCAAGGCAGGCCGTGTCAAAGTGATCGGCGCCACGAGCAAGTACCGTTCGCGCGCCTTGCCTGATGTTCCTACCCTGGAGGAACAGGGCCTCGCCGGCTTTGAACTCGCCAACTGGATGGGGCTCTATACGCCGAAGAATACGCCCAGGGACGTGAGGGATCGCCTGGTATCGGCGTTGCAGGCGTCGTTGCGCGATCCTGACCTGCTCGCCGTTCTCAACCGGCTTGACCTCAAGGTCGCCACGCAGGAGCAGGCCACGCCTGCCGCGCTTGCTGAACGCCTGAAGTCCGAGACCGAGAAGTGGCGCGCCGTTTTCAGAAAGGCAGGAATCCAGCCGAATTGAGGCGATGCAAATAGAGTCCTGCAAATCCCTCATCACTAAACTGCAACGGCGGACAGCACGTCGCCCGTCTGAGGAGCACGAAGAGCATGCGAAAAAACCTATTAGGCCGGATACTGTTCGGCGCCGCGCTGGTATTGTCGGCGGCTGTCCACGCTCAGGACTACCCCAGCAAGCCGATCAAAATCATCGTTCCCAACCCGCCGGGAGGCGGAAACGACCTCACGGCGCGACTCGTTGCCGAGAAACTCCGGGAAAAATGGGGCCAGCCTGTCATCGTCGACAACCGCGCGGGTGCCTCCGGCAGGATAGGTGCGGAGGCTGTGGCCACGACTCCGCCCGACGGATACACGCTTCTGGTCACCGCGCCGGCGTCGCTGGTCATCAACAAGAGCCTTTACGCGAAGCTTTCCTACGACCCGGATGCATTCGTGCCCGTTTCGGTGATCGTGGCGGGTCCCGGTGCGCTGGTGGTGCATCCCGGCGTAGCGGCTACCAGCGTGCAGCAGCTGATCGCCTTCGGCAAAGCCAATCCGGACAAACTGACGTATGCGTCGCAGGGGAACGGTACGATCGCGCACCTTGCCGGCGCATTGTTCCAGTCGATGACCGGAGCCCAGATAGTCCACGTGCCGTACAAGGGCAGCGCCCCTGCGGTCGCGGATCTGCTGGGCGGACAGGTGAGCATGATGTTCAGTGAGCTTGCTCCCGCGCTGGTTCACATTCGTGCGGGCAAACTGCGCGCGCTCGCAGTAGGCAGCGAAAAGCGCAATCCCCTGCTGCCCGATGTGCCCGCATTGTCCGAGGTGCTGCCGGGATTCGCCTTTTCGTACTGGATCGGCATGGTCGCGCCGGCGGGAACGCCGCCTGTGATCGCGAACAAGCTCTCTGCCGAGATCCGTGAGGGGCTGAGGCAACCCGAAGTCGCCAAGCGGCTGGTCGAACTGAATCTCGAAGCGATAGCCAGTACCCCGGTTGAGATGGCCGCGTTCATGAAGCGGGAGAGCGAACGCTGGGGCAACGTGATTCGCCGTTCCGGCATTAAGTCGGAATAGGCCGGGCGCGCCACATCGACGGGTGCCACGGCTGGGGCACCCGTCGTAACTGCGGCAATGCGTTGCGGCGGGAAATGGGCACGCAACGCCCAAAGGAAAAACCGCATGATTGAGCATGTTGTCGGGACCACCCATGGAGCGAAGCGGGAGATGGCGCTATCGCCGAAAACCATTCCCGTCGCGGGCGAGGCCGACGTCGTCGTCATCGGCGGCGGGCCCGGCGGGTTTGCAGCCGCTTTGCGCGCCGCACGGATGGGCGCGAGCACGATACTCGTCGAAAAATACGACATGCCGGGGGGCGTGCACACGTCCGGATTGCAGGGTGCGGCCGCCCGGGGGGTCGGCGGGATTCATACGGAATTGATGCAAAAGTTCGCCGACGAGGGTTGCATATATACGGTCACGGAAGCCACGCTGCCGGACTGGGCCGGCAACCCCCTGTCGCATTACGAGGCGTACCTCAAGCCCGGGAGTGCCTTTTCGAGGAGTTCTTTCAACCCCGAGGCGGCCGGATGCGCCATGGTGCGAATGCTGGAAGAGGCAGGTGTGAGAGCGCTGTACGGGACCGCGTTCGTCGATGCGGTGGTGAATGAAGCAGCGGGCACGATCACCGAGGTGATCGTGGAGAATGCCTCCGGCACGCAGGCGATCAGGGGCAAAGTCTACATCGAGGGTACAGGCACCGCTGAGGTGGTGGCACGCTCAGGCGCGCCGTTTGTACGCGGAGGCGGCCCGCAGCCTTCCACTGTTGCATGGGACGGACAGAGAAGGCCGGTTCCCGGTGCTGTCCTGTGGATCATGAGCGGCGTTGACTTTGCGCGGGTGGCCGCCTATCAGCGGAGCGAGAACGACCCGATGCTGGACAAACTCCTTGCAGCGGCCAGGGCCGCTGGAGACATCCCCGCCGGCCTCTATCGGCCGCGGTTGTCCGGAACGGGCGCCTATGGCAATCATTACATAGGACACCCGACGGTCGACATGAGCCCCATCCAGGGGCCGGGAACCTTCGTGTTCTGGCAAAACGTCCCGTATGAATGGGCGCTGCACATGGACGACGACGCCGAACACGCGGCGCGGGCGAAAAGGGCGATGCGGGAATTCATCGAGGCGGAAGCGCGCTTCCTGAAGAAATATGTTCCCGGGTTTGAACAGTCGTTTATCTCCAATGTCGGCCGTTATGTCGGAATACGCGACGGCCGCCATCCGATCGGAGAGTATGTATTCTCCATTGAAGATGCGCGGTCCGGCCGCCGATTTCCCGATGCGGTCACCGCGCCGATGACGAAGACGTTTTTCTGGGATGCCTATACCCCCCATACATTCGAGATCCCCTATCGATGCTTCCTGCCCCGGGGAATTAGCAATCTTCTGCTCACGGGCGCGTCCTTGTCGTTCACCTACGAGACCATTTTCATGGTCATGAGAAATTTTCCGTGGTGCACGCAAACCGGGGAGATTGCCGGTTATGCGGCCGGCCTTTCGGTGGAGCAGGGAATCGCGCCTAATAAACTCGAATGGACCAAGCCGTATTTTTGAACCGGCCAGTCACGTTGGCGGTGATCTACTGCCGATCTACGGCTTGCGCGAAGACGGTTCAATCATATTCACGCGCGCAGGAACACACGCTGAACTCTTCGAATAGTCCGCATGTTGCTCAAATGCAGGGAAATTGAAGTCAGCGTCATGGCGCTCAGATCTCGCGAATTGATCGGTAGAGAAATGGTCAGTTCGCGAAGGTCAGCGGGCGGATTCGCAGCAAGTCGACGCGTCGCGTTTCACGCACCGATCCGCGCGTTTGGATCGCTCGGGCCGCGGTTCAATCCGCCCGAAATCTGTGTGCAGCTGCTGACGTAATCCCCGCTAGCCAGCTGCGGTCGCGGAGATCTTATCCACGCCGACCCTTGACAGCAATTGTGGATGTAGCTACATTAACGCTACATAGTAAAGCGAATCTCGCTCAGGCTTGTATTTCGTCGTCGACGCCCGTCGGGCGCATGGGCACCGGCGCAGTCGTGATGAGTGGGGTGTGAGGGGAAGGTTATGACAACGTTGGTGACGCTGAAAACTACCGATGTTCGCTCTCGAATCGAGCCGGACTTGAAGGATCGTGCCTCGGAGGTGCTGGCCGAATGCGGCCTGAATCTGAGCGACGCGATTCGGCTGTTCCTGCGCCAGGTCGTGGCTCAGCAGGGTTTGCCCTTTGAGGTGAAGACCCCGAATGCGATAACTATCGCTGCGATGCGGGATGCGCGTTCAATAGGAAATGCGAAGTTCGGTTCTGCACAGGAACTCTTCGATGACCTCGAAAAAGCCGCCTCACCAAAAGCGCGCAAGTCCGCCAAGAAACAGCGACAAGGCAAAGCAATTCCGTAAGGACTGGGAGCGCCTGAGCCATTCAGGCCGCTACGACATGCGTCGCCTCAAGGAGGCGATGCTACTGCTGATTGCGAACGACGGCCCGCTACCGCCCGAATACCTCGACCATGAACTTGGCGGAGACTGGAGGGGCTTTCGCGAGTGTCACGTTGGCGGCGATTTTCTGCTGATCTACGATTTGCGCGAAGACGGTTCAATCATATTCACGCGCGCAGGAACGCACGCTGAACTCTTCGAATAGTCCGCATGTTGCTCAAATGCAGGGAAATTGAAGTCAGCGTCATGGCGCTCAGATCTCGCGAATTGATCGGTAGAGAAATGGTCAGTTCGCGAAGCTCAGCGGGCGGATTCGCAGCAAGTCGACGCGTCTAAGCAACCTTATGAAGAGCGCGTGGAATCGTGCCTGAATCGTGTGCATTCGAGTAATCGCTCTCAGGGACCGCCATCCACGTGCTCTGCCCGAAGTCTTAGTACCAGCCTGATTGGGAGCTTAGCGGTTGAAGTTCGTGAAATCCTCTCACGACAACTGGTACCGCTATTCCGGGCTAAGTCAAAGTCCCTGTACACTAAGCAGGAAGAGGATGGCGGCACCTCACGCCGGAGGCTCGCGGCGCTGGTTGGTGCGCTGTCGGTCGAGACCAAATAGTGGAACGATGATTCATGACCCGAGTGACGATTGACGTAGGGGGAACATTTACCGACTGTCTTGTTCTTGATGAGAAGAGCGAGATTCACGCATTCAAGTCGGAGACGACACCGGAGGACCCCACTGTCGGCCTAAAGAACGTCCTGGAAAAAGCCGCCAGATTTTTCGGTAAGAGTTTGCCGCAGTTCTTGTCCGATGACGGCTTGTTGATCGCGCACGGTACCACTCTTTCAACCAATGCATTGCTCACCGGCAAGATTGCGAAAGTGGGGCTGCTGACGACAGAAGGATTTCGAGACACCCTGCAGATCCGACGCGGCTATAAGAACGTTCGGACGACCCGCTTCAATCTGTTTGTGCCGCCATACCGGCCGTTGGTTCCGCGTTATCTGAGACTGGGAATCCGCGAAAGAACGCTCTGCACCGGGATCATAGAAACCGCTGTGAACGAAGAGGACGTTCACAGCGCTATCTCCAGGCTGAAGGACGCAGGGGTTGAGGCCGTGGCGATCTGCTTTCTCCACTCGTACTCCAATCCCCTCAATGAGCGCAGAGCGCTGGAAATCTGCCGGAACGAGATGAAGGGAACTTACATAACGGCATCGCACGAGGTCCTGCCGGTATTCAGGGAGTTCGAACGATTCAGCACCACCGTCGTAAGCGCCGCAGTCGGTCCCATCACGGAAAGTTATTTGAGAACTCTCACCAGAAAACTGGGAGTTCTCGGGTTCAAGGGAACGCTGTACATGGTTCAGGGCGGAGGCATGGTTCAATCCCTGGAGGAATCCGCCCGCCGGGCGGTTTCGCTAATCGGCTCCGGCCCCGCCGCTGCTCCTTCCGGTGCGATTCGGTTGGGACAGTCCATCGGCAGCGACAACTTGTTTTCCGTGGACATGGGGGGCACCAGCTACGACGTCTGCCTGATCAGGAACGGCGACATTCCCACCACCGACATGAATTGGGTCGGGGAGGAACTGGTGGCTATGAAGCTGGTCGATGTTCCAAGCGTCGGGGCGGGCGGCGGAAGCATCGCCTGGATCAATTCGCTCGGGCTGATCGAGGTCGGTCCGCAGAGCGCCGGGGCCGATCCCGGACCCGCATGCTATGGCAAGGGAGGGAAGGATGCGACCACCACGGATGCCGACCTGGTGCTCGGCCTGGTTCCAGCGGATTATTTCCTGGGCGGTGAAATGCCCCTGAAAGAAAACCTGGCCCGGGACGCGATCCGCAAGGTGGCCGAGCCGCTGGGGCTGGACGTGCCGGGTGCGGCCTACACAATCTTCACCACGGTCAACCATGTGATGGCTGACAAGATGACCGAGATTTCCACCAAGAGGGGCTACGACATCCGTGACTTTGCCCTTGTGGTGGGGGGAGGCGCCGGACCGGTTCACGGCGGACACGTTGCCGAATTGCTGGGAATTCCCACCGTAATCATTCCGCGGTTTGCGGCCACCTACAGCGCCTTCGGGATGCTGAACATGGAAGTGGGGCGGGATTTTGCGCGTTCCATCCTCTCGCGGCGCAGCCTTCTCGATCTGGAGCGGGTCAACCGGTTGTTCGCGGAGATGGAAGTCGAAGCCCACCAGGTGCTGGGGCAACTCGGGATCAAACCCGAGGACATGATGATCCGGCGATCTCTCGAAATGCGCTACATGGGGCAGTTCCACGAGGTGCTGGTGCCCGATGTGCCCCTGGGGCAGATCGCAGGGCAGCAACTGGGGGAGATCGTGATGGCGTTTCACCGCCGCCACAAGGAACTCTATACCTTCGAGATGGCGGGGCGGGAGGTGGAGTTCCTGAACGCCTGCGTGAAAGCCACCGCGCGCCGCCAACCGCTCGGGCTCGCGCGCATTGCGCAAGCCCAGGGACCTGTCCAGACTTGCATTAAACGGCGGCGGTCGGTGCTGTGGGACCCAGCCCAGGGATACGAAGACACGCCCGTCTACGACGGCGAGAGGCTTGGCGCGGGGCACCGGATTCCGGGCCCGGCTATCATCGAGGAGAGGGCGACCACGGTTGTGGTTCCCCACTGCTACGAATGCACTGTCGATGACGTCAAGAACTACATTCTCAGCCGGAGATAGCGGAATGACCCCGATCAAGGTGGATCCCCTCACTCTTTCCACGGTGTGGCATTCCTTCCAGAACATCTGCAAGGAAATGCGGCACGTGCTCGACCGCACCTGCCAGAATTATCTGATTGCCCAGCTCCACGACCTTTCGGTGGGGATCTGGGATGCGAAGGGGCGCACCGTATCGATTCCGATCGGTCTTTCGGTCCAGTACATGGGGGGCAAGCTGTCGGTCGAATACGTACTGGAAAAGTTCAAAGGGAATCTGAATCCCGGGGACGTCATCCTGGTCAACGACCCTTATCACGGCTATTGCTGCCACCTGCCGGATTGGGGCTTTTATCGCCCGATATTCTACAAGGGGGAACTGCTGTTCTGGACGCTGTGCCGCGCCCATCAGATGGACACCGGCGGGGCCTATCCGGGTGGATATTTCCCCAACGGTTACGACATCCACGCCGAGGGCTTCGCCATCCCGGGGATTAAGGTGATGGAAGGGGACAAGGAACGCGAAGACGTGATGGAATTGATCCTTAACAACGTGCGTTTTCCGCAGGGGACGCGGATCGACAATTTCGCGCAGATCGCGGCGGTGCGGCTGTGCGAGCAGCGGATCATCGAGCTTCTGGAAAAGTACGGCAAGGAGACCGTGCTGGCCTGCATGGAAGAAATGATGAACCGCACCGAGCGGGCGGTGCGCTCGACCATAGAGAAAATCCCGGACGGGACCTATTACGGAGAGGCGGCCACTGACGACGACGGCACGGAACTGGACGTGCCGGTGTGGGTGCGCGTCGACGTCACGGTGAAAGGCGACACGCTGAAGTTCGACTTCTCCAGGAGCGACAAGCAGCGCAAGGGATTCGTGAACTGCATTTTCAATTCCACCTACGCCCAGGCACTTATGGGTGCCTTCATGTTCATGGATCCGGACCTGGGCGAGTTCCACAACGAAGGCAGTCTGCGGCCGATTACGGTGGAGGCTCCTCCGGGGCTGGTCGTCAGCGCGCAGTACCCGGTCACGGTAGGTGCCTCGCCAGTCAGCGTCGGCATCCAGATCCTTCAGGCGGTGATGAGCGCCATGTCCAAGGCAATGCCCGAGCGCGCCATTGCGTCCTGGGGAATGCGGCACGGACACTACATTTTTGGAACCGACCCGCGATCCAATGATCGCTACGTGGTGACGACCTTCGACCCGGATGGCGGGACCGGGGCGGTACGGGGATTCGACGGTCACGAAGGGCCTTGCGGCGTTGGCTCCCTAGGAACGGTCAACAAGGGGAACGTGGAGGAAATGGAGATGCGCTTCCCGTGGAAATACAAGCGCTGGGAATTCGTCGCGGACAGTGCAGGCTCCGGCAGATGGCGCGGAGGGTCCGGACTGCATTGGGAAGTACAGAACGAAGGAAGCGAAACGGGAATCGCCACGGGCAGCTCGGATGGCGGGGTGGTCCGGGCTCCCGGCGTCCTGGGAGGAGAGCCGGCGCGAAACAACCGTAGTTTCCTCATTCGTGACGGGATCCAGAGCAGTATCCAGGGGCACCGGCTCTATCAGCTCAAACCCAGGGACACGATTGTGAAGATTTCAGGCGGCGGGGCCGGAGCGGGGGATCCGGCGGAAAGAGATCCGAATGATGTGCTTTGGGACGTGAAGAATGAATACGTAACGACGGAGAAAGCCCGGGAGATCTACAAGGTGGCAATCGATCCGATCGCGCTCAAGATACTTGAGGACGAGACTGCAAACCTGCGTACGCGGTAAGAAGGCAGGGAAAGTAACCGGTCACGATTATCTTCCGCTGCCGAACACGGCCGGGCGCTGGGGCGCACACTGAATCGTCCAATCCACCCGGAAATACCGACCTCGTCGACGGTCTGCCCGGGGTCCGCAGACCAATGGGACTCGCCACCTTATTGACGAGGAAAGTTATATCTCTTGACCATTAGCCCGGCGAGTTCGCGCTCCTCCTTCAGGAACGCGGCGAATTCCTCGGGCTTGGTGGTCATGGGCTCGATAAACTGGTTCTCAAGGTATTCGAGAAACTTCGGGTCCTGGAACAGCCGACCAAATTCCGTATTGATCCTTTTTGCCACTGTGTCGGGTGTGCCAGCAGGCGCGAAAAGGCCCCACCATAGCTTCTCACTGAAGCCGTCCAGACCCGTTTCGGCATAGGTCGGCACGTCAGGAAACAGCCGCGAGCGCTTCGGGAGTCCCACCGCCAGGAGTTTTACCTTTCCCGCCCTTAGCTGTCCGCTGAAAGGCCCCGGTCCGATCTGAGTGAGGTGGATATCGCCAGTGATGAGCGCGCTCATGATCAGGTTTGCGCCGGTATACGGTATTCCGACCACGTTCGTCTTCCAATGTTCATTTAACCACTGCCGGAAGATGTCCGGGCCGGTGCCCGCGCCCAAGGTTCCGAAATTGAGCGAGCCGGGTTTGGCAGTCGCAAGCGCCTGCACTTCCTGGACGGAATTCACGGGCAGCGACGCGCTCGCGAACAGGCCCTGGATGAGATAGAACAGCAAGGCGACTGGCCTGAAGTCTTTCTCTGGATCGTACGACAGCTTGGAGTAGACATGCGGGTTGAGCGAAATACTGGTATTGCTGAGGAGGCAAAACGTGTAGCCGTCCGGGGCCGCCCTGGCGCACGCCTCCGCTCCGATCGTCATGTTCCCGCCCGGACGGTTGTCTATGACCACCGGCTGTCCGAGCGAGTTCCGAAGATGCTGGCCGGCGGTGCGCGCCACGACATCTGTGAGGGAGCCTGCAGCGATGGAGACGATGATCCGAACCGGCTTGCTTGGATAGATTGCGCTGGGCTGCGCCCGGAGTTCACCTGGATGCACAGCAAACGTTGCGCCTAGCAGAAGGGCTGCGAGCCCGGGCACGTAATTCATCGTAGTCTCCCTTGTTGTGCAGCGCGCGCATTTTCCTCGTCGCGCATCGCACTGCGTGAGTTTCCTTGTCTGCACGGTCCCTTGAACGCGATTGCGACGGACAAATCTCGCGACACTGGTGGATCATCCAGGCGGCCGGCATCCGGTCCGAGTGAGAACGCACGCCGGATTACTTGCGCAACCCCATCTTTATTGCAAGTGCCGAGATGGTCTCTATCTCCTCGATCTCCATCTTCCTCAGCTCCTCCGGAGACTTGTATTCAATCACCGATCCGCCGATCTTGTTGATTCTGGCGACCACCTCCGGGCTATCCATGGCCGCCTTTATGGCAGGCACCAGGATCTTGACCACTTCCTGCGGCACTCCGGCAGGCGCATACATGGCGAACCACGGGGAAAACAGCTCCCGCTTATAGCCCAGTTCGTCGAGCACCGGTATATCCGGAAACGCCTTCATCTTTCTGGATGTCACCAATATCCTCACCTTTCCCGCGGCGAGGTAGGGGGCCATCACACTCAAGGATTGGGTGGTCGCTTCCACTTGTCCCTCCAACATGTCGGTCACACCCATCACCAGGTTCTTGTACGGAACCTGCAGGAATTTGGCGCCGGTCAGGCCTTCAATGATCATCACATTGAAGCTGGACGTGGTTTGCAGGCCGGGCGTGCTGATGCGAATCTTTCCCGGATTCTTCTTGCCTTCCTCGACGAATTCACGCAGCGTTTTCCAGGGAGACTTCGCGGATACGCCGATGACGACCGGAAAGAACGCATGCAGGCCCAAGGGCTCCAGATCCTTGATTGAATCGTAGGGGACCGTATCCGGCTCAAGCGCCCTGGAATAGGTTATCCCGGTGGCTGGAGCATAAAGGAGCGTATAGCCGTCCTTCTTGCTCTTGGCCACAGCATCGGTACCGACAGTCATGAATGCGCCCGGCTTGTTGACGATGACGATGGGCGTGTTGAGGACCTTTCTCAGCTCCTCCATCAGGATCCTGGCGTGAATGTCGGTCCCGCTGCCCGCCGCCATGGGAACGACGACCTGGATGGGGCGGCTGGGAAAATCCTGCGCCTGAAGCGAAGTGCCGAATGAACCGAATACACAGACGAGTGCATAGACGATGAAGCGTCTCATGGTGCCCTCCTTAGTCTATTGCGACCCAAGTGTGGCCAAATCCGGTGAAGGTTTCGGGCTTACACAGGTCTTCCGATTTCGGGAAGTGGCAACTTCGCAACTTCCCAGAATCGTGAGATTGATAAGAACCGCTCAGAAATACGGATGCCCGCCGGAGACAAAGGTCCCGATCACGTTTCCGGCGGTGACCGGCAGCAGCAGATGGGACGGATATTGGTCGTTGTGGAAGACGGTCACGCGCGAGCCCGACTGACGCCTGATGTGCCCCCCCGCGATCGCCTCCAATGCATTGTCAGGCTGGTCGTCGCAACACGTGATCTTGAGCTTGATCCTCGAACCCGCCTTGAAAAGGTTGGCCGTGGCAACGATCGCAATATTGAATTCGTAGATCCTGCCGGGGACCAACGGCTCGAACCGGGTATGAGGATGGTACGGTTCCCAGCGCTTGGAGCGGTCCGGGGCGACCTCGCGGTGGCTTCCCCGCAGCCACCCTCTGGTCAGAACCTTTTCCTTGCCCTGCGCATCGACTTCCCGAAGGCTCACGAACCAAAGCACTTCGTCGTCGGTCGTCGAAGCGTAGAAGTTCAGCAGCACCGGACCGATCACCTCGGTTTCTTCGACCAGTTCCGACGTGGAGAATTCCAGATGCTCCCGCCCCCACGGGGAATCGCTGAACGAACTCGATCCCCCATTCGGGAAGTGCTCCCTTTCCCAAAGCCGTCCGCCCTCGTGAAGGTAGAACGGCGTCCACTTCGTTTCCGGCAGCGGCCATTCGGTGGACTTCTTCCACTGGTGAGTCCCCCGGACGAAGACCCTGATGGGCGGCTCCTCCATGATCCCGGTGTCCATCCCTTTCAGCCAATGATCGAACCACCTGAGCGACTCGTACTGGAGCTGATAGACCGGGCGCTCCAGGTAAGCAGCCGGCCCTATCATCATTTTCTTCGGCCCGCGCAGATTCTCCCAGCTCCTGAACGCCCCGGGCAGGTGCAGGCCGTAGATTCCCCAGTCGCCCCCGATGTAAGCCGGAATCTCGATTGGATCGTAGGCAACCTTGCGCTTGTCCCAGAACGGCCCGTCGAGCGGATTGAGAACGATGTCCGCGACCAAGGGGTTCAGCCCCTCGTCGGGATTCTTCAGTGCTGCGATAACTGCGGGATGCGCTTTCAAATCCTTGTCGCCCAACGCTTGCGCCAGCGCGGATTTCCATTGTGCGTCGCTCCAATCCCGACGCGACTCACTTTGGTATCTGATGTTGGACAGGGCGCCAGACCAGGATACAGCCCAGTTTTGAGCCAGGATCCCGCCTTGATACAGGGCGTCCCGATACTGATCGGTCGAGGCCCACGGCGCAAAAATGCACTTCAGATGCGGCGGGCGCAGCGAGGCGACGAAGTGCTGGATCCGCCCGAAATAGGAAACACCGAACATGCCGACGTTCCCGTCGCACCAGGGCTGGCGCGCGATCCACTCGATCAGTTCGCAACCGTCCTGCGCCTCGGGGGCGGCGAGGAATGGATAGTTGCCTTCGGACTTTCCCGACCCGCGGATGTTGGCGATGACGTGAACGTAGCCCCTGCGAACGAAGAAATTGGGATCGCCCGCCTCCAGCGGACCGTTGCCTTTTTCCTGCCCGGCGGTGGTCGTGGTGACCGAAGAGAAAGCCCTGGGAAAAATCGGCGCCCACTGGGCGTCGCCATCGTAGGGGTGGTAGCCCAGTATCGCCGGAAATTTCCCCTTGCTCTCCGGCCGGAAGATATCGGCGTGAAGCTTCACCCCGTCCTTCATCGGCACCCAGACGTCCCGCTCGACGACGACATCGAATTTTCTCTCCGATGTACTCCATGTCTTGGCGAACATGTTCCTCTTCTCCTCGAATGTCCAACCCTAAGCCCATTCCCCGATGGTCTCGTAGGGCGCGGCTTCAGCGCGCCGAGCAATCGATGGCGCGGTGAACCCGCGCCCTACGGGGGCTGGGTAGATTGTGAACCGTACGCAGTGATCATGCGAGCTCGATATCTTGAATGTCGGGCGCGCCTTTTTCCGCGGCTTCGACAGACAGCGACCCGCCGCAACCCGGACATAGAAACTGTCGCAGCTCAAGCTCGGGATGGAGCCGGATGTGAAACCCGACGGCATCCGCCAAGACGGTGCGTGAACTTGCCCCCTCGCGCCAGTTGCCGCCGCGCGGCGCGAGCGGCTGGCCACACAGACACGCAAACCAGGGCTCGCCGCGGTACTGCGCGAAGCGCAGCCGGCCGCCGATGGAATCGCCGGGGCCGTCGGCTGTCCCCGGATCAAAATGCCGGGGTTCCCCGGCGCCGGCCAGCCTCTCGAGCCGCAGATCGTTCCTGTGCGTGACTGTCGCGTTTTCATCGATGCCGCCGTCAGGCAAGACGACGACCCCGAAAATCCGCTCGGCAAAGCGCGTCGTGCAGTGCCCGGCACGGCAGTCTGCCGCTACGCTGGCTGGATTTCGATCCAGGGGATCGCCGAGACCGCCTCCGCCTTGCCAGGATGTCTCGAACACGTCGCCGGGATGCAGCTCGATCAGGCCAGGCTTGGGTCCCATTTCCTCCAGTTCTCCCTCCAGTTCGGAGACTTCCACCGGCAGGCGGCCCGCGCGGTGGCGCTGAGCGAGATCGCTCGCGCGCATGAGCCGCTGTTTCACGCAACTTCCCGGATAACCGCCCAAGATCCCCATCGAATTCGGCACCTCCAGCCCGTGGGTCATGATAAGCGCCTCGGTCTTTGCTACGCCGTGCGCCGTAAACGCCATGCTGGCGGCCATTCCTCCCCGCCAGGTTCCCGCGCCGCCGGTGTCCGGCTCTATCCTTCGGTGAAGATAGAGCATGGGCGAGAGGAACTCGTTCGACTCCACGTTGGCCACGTTGGGGATGGGGGTCGAGTAGGACCCGCCCAGGTCGTATCCGTCGCTGCCGCTGTAAGCCCCGAACCCGTTCATCATCGGGTCCATCAGGTGGATGCCGTAGCGCTGGCCGTACTGATCGGTTCCGCCCAGGTTCACGGTGGACATGGTGCCGGCGCTCACGGCCTGGACTTCGGCATTCATTCCCGGTGTGCACGCCTTCAGCTTCGCCAGCGCGGCCGTCAATGCGTTCTTGGCCACCCACACCGCCTCGACCGTCGCCGCGCCCACCGGAGCCGGAAAGCGCGCGTCGCAGATACTGCCGGGCCGAGAGACGATGGTGACCGGGCGCAGCAGCCCCTCGTTCCACGGAATGTCGAAACCCAGCGATGGAAACAGTCCTCCCACCACCGCGCCTCTCAAACCGGCCTTGGTGGCGTTCACGAACCCCGGCGCCTGGTCGGAGCTTTCGCTGAAGTCCAGCACCATGCTGTCGCCTTTTTTCGTAACGGCGATGCGAACCCGGTAGAGGCGGTCGGCGTGTCCGTCGTGCTCGAGAAAGTCCACGGCGCGGAAGACGCCGTCCGGCATCGCGGCAAGCCGCTCGCGCAACTTGCGTTCCGAGTATTGGATCATCCGGTTCATCGCGGCTTCCACCACGCCCGCGCTGTAGCGGTCCAGAAGCTCGCCGATGCGCCGCTGTGAGATATGGCCGGCGGCCACCATGCCGCGCAGGTCCAGATCCAACAGATGCGGCAGGCGCGACAGGCTCAGGACGAATTGCCACACGTCTTCCCGCACGTCGCCGGCATCGACGAGCTTGAGGCCCGCGATCCTGAACCCTTCCTGATAAACGTCCTTCGCCTTCGGGCACCAGCTCGCGAAATCCATCCCGCCTACGTCCACCTCATGGGCACCGAAACCGGCCCACGCCACCAGACCGCCCTGATGGAAAAGCGGCTGCAGCACCTGAATGTCGTTCTGATGCACCGCCGCCCGGTACGGATCGTTGGCGAGAAACACGTCCCCGGGTCTCAGACGCTCGGGAGGGAACAGATCCATCAGCATCTTGATCGCAAGCGTCATGGGTCCGCCCTGGGTCGCGACCTTGTACCCCATGGTGGCGATCGTTCCGTCCGCGAGGAACAGTCCGGTGTAGTAATCGCTCGCCTCGGTCACCACCGGCGAACCGGAGATGGATTGGAAGGCGATACGCTGCTCCTCCGTGATGGCCATGAGCTTGTGGCGGATGACCTCGAAGGTGACTGGATCGATGGCCGGATTCACGCCGCGAGCTCCATGCGCAGGTTGCCGAAATTGTCCACTCGGACGGTATGCTGCGGTCCGACCCAAACCGTGGTCCCGGGCGCGTCGATGAGCGCCGGCCCGGTGAAGCTCGATCCAAACGGAAGCTTGTCCCACCGGTAGACCGGTACTTCGACCCAGCCCTTCAGGTAGACACGGCGGCCGCCCGAAGGGGCGAGCGGTCCGGGCGGATCCGCGACTGCCATGGCGACTTTGGGCAACGCCTGTACCAGCTGGAGATGACAGTTGGTGATCTCGATGACGGCGCTTCGCGAGCCGGTTCCACGTCCGTAGCGGTGTTCGTATACGGCGTCGAAATTCGCTACCAGGCGCTGCATCGCCTGGGGCGCCGCCAGCGATCCGTCGACCGGAACCGGAACCTCGTGAACCTGGCGCGAATATCTCATGCTGGCCGATCTCACCAGGGTCTGGCGCGTGCCGTCTGAAATTCCGTATCTGCGGAACGCCTCGCGAACTTCGGCCTCGAGTTCCCTGAAGATCGCCTCGATCATTGCGCCGTCCAGTCCCTCTTCGCGTGCCTTGGCGTTGCCACGACTGCGCTGCAGAATCGAGCGCTGGCGCGACAGCCGCATATCGGCTGCCAGGACTCCCTGTGCCGAGAACACCGGTGCGGACACCGGAATCAAGACGGAGCGCACGCCGGCTTCCAGGCCGAATACGCAGGCGTGCACGGGACCGGCGCCGCCGTAGGCGAACAGGCAGAAATCGCGCGGGTCGTACCCGCGCTCAAGCGTGCTCTGGCGCAGCAGGTCGGCCATCTGCTGGTCGGCCACTTCGCGTATCCCCGCCGCGGCATCGAGTACGGAGAGGCCGAGCGGTTCGGCGATGTGCTTTCGGATGGCTACACGGGACGCCTCGCCGTCGAGGCGCATCTTGCCGCTCAGGAAGTATTCGGGGTTCAGGTAGCCCAGCGTGAGGTCGGCGTCGGTGACGGTCGGCCTCGCTCCGCCGCGCCCGTAGCAGGCGGGCCCGGGAAACGAGCCCGCGCTCTCGGGGCCCACCTTGAGCATGCCATCCACGCTGACGGCGATGCTGCCGCCGCCGGTCCCGATTGAACGAATCCCTATCATCGGGCTGAGCAAGTTGAGGTTGCCGACCACCGTTTCGGTTTGCAGCAGCAGCTCGCCTTCCACGATCAACCCGGCATCGAAACTGGTCCCGCCCATGTCCGCGATGATCACGTTCGGCTGCCCGATCTGCCGCGCCAGGAGTTGCGAAGCCAATGCGCCGCCGCTCGGTCCCGAGCCCAGCAGTTGAATCGGCTTGGCCCCCGCCTCCATGGGCGGAATGACGCCGCCAACGGAGTTCAGCATGAAGAATTCCTTGCCGAAGCCCGATGCCTTCAGCTCCTTGCCCATTGCGGCGATGTAGCTGTTCACCACCGGGCCCAGATAAGCGTTGGCGACCGTCGTGGCCATGCGCTCGTACTCCTTGATGACCGGGACCAGGTCGCTCGAGACCGAAACGTACAGGTTCGGCGCCAGCTCCAGCGCGATCTCGCGCAGCATTCGCTCGTGCACCGGATTCCTGAAAGACCACAGCGTGCAGACGGCAAGCGATTCGATACCTTCGTCGAGCAGCTCGCGGATCGCGCGCCGAGCGCCGTCGGCCTGGAGAGCGACCACCACGTCGCCACGATAGTCGATCCGCTCTTCGGCCTCGCGCACCAGGCGGCGCTCCATCAACGGATCCGGCCGCCGGCGCTTGCGGTAGTGCGTATATTGCTCCGGCGGAAGGCCGGTGGTCATCGCCATCATGCGGGCGATCCACAGCGTGTCGGCAAAACCCCGGGTGGTGATGAGACCGACGCGCACGCCGCGCCGCTGCAGCAGCGCGTTCACCGCCACCGTGCTGCCGTGCCCGAAGCGCTCCACCTGAACGAGGAACGCGGGGAGGTCCAGCCGCTCCGCCTCCGCGGCCAGCCTCAAGCCCTCGATGACCCCGCTCCCGATATCGGGCAGGGTCAGGGTCTTGTAGACAGAGATCTTCCCGTCCTGGTTGGCGACGCAAATGTCGGTGAAAGTGCCCCCGACATCGATGCCGACGTAATAGCCCATTCGCTACAGCGCTTCGCGTTCGATCCCGGCACGGGCGCACAGGTATTCCCATGCACGTTCGTCCCCGACCTTGGGCTTGTTGCGCTGCGAGGAGAGCTCGATTTCGCCGGGGCTCAAGTAGGTGACTTCCCCCATGCGCATCGCGTCCATCTGCAGCCGGGCATTGACGCGCAAGTAGATCGAGGTCAATACCGTGGTCTCGACGGTCGGTCCGGTGACCACGCAACCGTGGCCGCGCATCAGCGCGACGGTGTTGCCCCCGAGACATGCGACCAGATCGCGCCCGAGCTCGTTGCTCACCACCAGGAAGTTGGTGTCGCCGAACTTCTCGCGTATGTCCCAGACGGGGATGGTGCCCCCGAGCCGGCCCGCGGAATGGAAGATCGGCCGAAGCGGTATCTTGGTCACTCCGAACGGGATAATCTCGTAGGAGTGATTGTGCATGACCGACATGACTTCGGGCCGCGCGTGGTACACCGCCCCGTGGATGAAGCGCTCCAGGTACGGCGTGCGCCCTTTGGCATCGACCGGGTTGCTGTCCAGGTCGAACTCCATGATGTCGGCCACTTTCACCAGCTCCGGACTGCGCGAGCACGACAGCAGGTAGCGATCCGGGCGACCAGGATGGCGCATGCTGATGTGTCCGAACGCATCGACCACGCCCTCGGCGGAAAGGATGCGGTTCGCCGCCACCAGTTTCCGGATCGCCGATTCCAGATCATCCATGGGTCGTCTCCTTCGTTGAATATATGCGGGCGGATTCCGGGCGCGATGGGTACAGAGTTCCGTGCCGGGATGCCTTCGGCACCATAGCCATGCCACGAGCGGCGGTCAAGCACTCATAATACGGAATCCACGGGGAGGTCTGAGCACATGGGCAAACTTATCCGCCGGGTGGTTAGCGGCCACAACGCCGAAGGCAAGTCGGTATTCATCCTGGAGGGCCAGGCGCCGCGCACGTACAGCAGGGGACCGGGCAGCGCGGTCATCACCCAGTTGTGGGAAACGCGCACCTCCCCTGCCGACAACCGCGGCACCGACGATGCGACGAACCATCCTTATCGGCTCCCGCCGCCTCAGAACGGCAGCGTGTTCCGCGTCATCGAATATCCCCCGGACGAGCAGAGACTGGCCGCGCTGGAGCGCGAGCGCACGGCGCAAGACGACGGCTCAGGACGGGGGGCGGCGCTGGACCGCGGGAATCCCCGGCACCCGGGCTTCCACAAGACCAACTCCGTCGACTACGTCATCGTTCTTTCCGGCGAGATCTACGCATTGATGGACGAGGGCGAAGTGCTGCTCAAACCCGGAGACGTGCTGATCCAGCGCGGTACCAATCATGCCTGGAGCAATCGCAGCGGCGAGCCTGCGCGTCTTGCCTTCGTGCTCATCGACGCTGCACCGCTGTAGCTCCCCGGCGCGCTCGGCGAAGCTTACTGAGAAACCCGACGAGCCCGAACGAGGGGCGCACGCCACCGGCCTGCGCCCCCGCGATTCACGACTGGTGCCGGCTCGGACGCTCGGCCTACTTCTGCATGCTGTCCTTGGCCATGGAGTCTTTCTTCATCTCGTCCTTGGCCATGGCGTCTTTCTTCATGCTGTCTTTGGCCATCGGATCTTTCTTCTTCGTGCTTTTCTTCATGGCATCTTTCTTCATGCCGTCGTTGGCCATCGGGTCTTTCTTCATCATGTCGTCCGCTAGAGCGTTGCCGCCGGCCAGCAGAAGACCGATGGAAAGTACGGCTGAGGTGATCTTGATCATGGTGTGCTCCTTGGTGAGTGAATGGAAAAGTGCGCGGCAGTGATGCCGGTGTTTCAGGGCGGCTGATTGGTACTCAGCCGCCGCCGAACCAGTTGTACCCCTGGTCTTCCCAGTAGCCCCCGGGGTAGGTGTTGGTGACGAAGATCGCCTGGATGTGTTTCGGATTCTTGTAGCCGAGCTTGGTCGGCATGCGCAGCTTCATCGGGAAGCCGTAGCGCGGCGGCAGCGGCTGGCCGTCGTAGCTCAAGGCCAGCAGCGTCTGCGGGTGCAGCGCGGTGGGCATGTCGATGCTGGTGTAGTAGTCGTCGGCGCACTTGAAGCCGACGTACTTGGCGCTCGTGTCCGCGCCGACGCGGGACAGGAAGCTGGCGAAGCTCACGCCGCCCCACTTGCCGATGGCGCTCCAGCCCTCGACGCAGATGTGGCGCGTGACCTGGTCGGTCTGCTGCAGCGCCCGCAGTTCCGGGAGGGTCCAGGCGTGCCTGTCGGCCACCATGCCGGTGACCTCGAGCCGGTAGCTGTGCGCATCGACCTCGCGTATCTCGTCCTCGCCGTAGTAGGCGTTGAACGGGAACGGCCGCGTGATCATCGCCTCGGGATAGGTCGGCGCCAGCAGCTTGGGATCGAACAACCAGCCCTGCACCTTGTCATTGAAGCGCGACACCTTCATCAGCGCGTTCTCGACACTGTCCTCGTCGACGATCGCGCATCCGGTCAGGAGCGACAGGCCGCCGAGCGTGAGCGAGCGCTGCAGGAACAGGCGGCGCGATGGCTGCTCGATGCGGCGCAGCGCTTCCTTCACCACGGCGCCGCCGTCGATTGCGACCAGTCGGGGGGATTTCTCGATCATCGCAATAACTCCTCAGCGGCCGCGGATCATGGCGAGCAAGGTGCGCGGCACCAGCGCCACCATCGCCAGATGCACCATAACGAAAGCGACCAGCGCGGCCATGGCGAAGAAATGCACGCGGCGCGCGGTCTCGTAACCGCCCAGCAGCTCGCGCAGCAGCGGAAACTGCACCGACTTCCACAGCACCAGGCCCGAGAGAACCAGCAGCACCGCGTCGAGCATCACGAACAGATAGGCCGCGCGCTGCACCGCGTTGTAACGGCGCAGGTCGGCATGCGACAGCCGTCCGCGCAGTGCGGCGAGCAGGTCGGCGACGATGGCGCGCGGCGACAGCGGGAAGAATTGGCTGAACAGACGCCCGGTGCCGGCGTTGCACAGCAGGTACGCGAGGCCGTTGGCGGCGAGCAGCCACATCGCCGCGAAGTGCCACTGAATCGCGCCGCCGAGCCAGCCGCCGAGCGTGATTGCCCCGGGAATAGTGAAATCGAAGAAGGGCGCTGCATTGTAGATGCGCCAGCCGCTCATCGCGAGGATCACCACCGCGAGCGCATTGAGCCAGTGCGTTGCGCGCAGCCAGGCCGGGTGGACGGGCCGGGTATCGTCGGTCATGGAATCGCCCAGGTCGGAAATCATCACGAGCCCGCGCACTGGCGCGCGCTCAGCGCCTGCAGCACGCCGCCGGTGCGCTCGTCCTGCACAAACGCAACCACCTCCAGCCGTGCGCGGTTCCAGGCCGCCGGCAGCGCGATCTCGCGCTGCACCCGGGCTGCGCCGCCGGTCAGGCGGACCGGACCGGTCCATACGCGCACCACATGATCGTGCGCCAGCGTGGTGCCGCTGTTTTCACCGCGGGTCACTTTCGACGCGAGGCCGCTCTCGGCGAGCGCCAGGTGCAGCGCGGCGGGCCCGGCCCCGGCGCGCGTCGTCGCCTCGGCGGCGAGCGAGAGCGCGCCATTCGGTGCGATGCCCGCCTGCACGCGGATGGCAGCCGCTGCCGGCAGCGCATTCAACTGCCGCACCTTGTCCCGCAGTGCGCCCTGCCATGAGCGCAGTTCGGTGCCACCGACGAAGAACTGGGGCGTATAGACCGTCTTGCGCTGGTTGGCACGGACCAGCCAGCTTTGACGTTCGCCGAAGCTGTCCTGCGCGTATGGATCCTTCCAGCCGATGTAGTCCCAGTAGCCCACGTGCATCGCCAGCG